>NFYZ01012266.1_pt1 | contig 10990 bp, 5 predicted proteins | sample 1092561 | NCBI WGS metagenome assembly NFYZ01 (sample SAMN03609887, study PRJNA323583) | gut metagenome | isolation source: feces | host: Rattus norvegicus | place: Malaysia | collected 2013 | reverse complement strand
TTAGGATTAAAAGAAGCTAAAGCATTAGTAGATAGTGCTCCTAAAGCAGTAAAAGAAGGAGCGTCTAAAGAAGAAGCTGAAGAAATTAAGACGAAATTAGAAGAAGTTGGAGCAACTGTAGAATTAAAATAATTTATATGTAAAAGGCTTTCATTTTAAAGAGAGCCTTTTTTAATGCTTAGGAAACTAGAGATTGACTAAAAAATTAGCAATTACTAACTTGACACCTCTATAGGTATGTGTTAAGATATTAAGATGCAATAAACGACTCAAAAAAGAGAGGTATAATTTTTAAATTTTTTGTCAATAATATAGTAAGTATACTATTTTTTACAGGAATAAATTACCGAAAGTGAAAATCGCTTTTGGCTACTTTAGTTTTAATAAGGGGTGAATTTTGCATGGTACATCCTGTAACATTTGGCAGGCGCACAAGGATGAGTTATTCAAGAATTAAGGAAGCGGCAGCATTACCGGATTTAATCGAGGTACAAAGAAGTTCTTATGAATGGTTTTTAGGTGAAGGGCTTAAAGAAGTTTTTGAAGATATTTCCCCAATACAAGACTATACAGGTAATATTATACTAGAATTTGTAGATTATTATTTAGATGAAGAACCTAAATATACGGAATCAGAGTCTAAAGAAAAAGATGCAAGTTACTCTGCACCACTAAAAGCAAAAATTAGATTAATAAATAAAGAAACGGGAGAAGTAAAAGAGCAGGAAGTATTTATGGGTGACTTTCCGTTGATGACTCAAAAAGGTACTTTTATCATAAATGGTGCTGAAAGAGTCGTTGTAAGTCAGTTAGTTAGATCACCAGGTGTTTATTATTCAACAGAGAAGGATAAAAGTGGTGAAGATTTATACTCTGCTACAGTTATTCCTAATAGAGGGGCGTGGCTTGAGTATGAAACAGATGCAAAGGGTATTGTACATGTAAGAATTGATAGGACTAGAAAACTTACTATTACAACTTTATTAAGAGCTTTAGGTTATTCTGAAGATACAGATATTCTTGAACTAATTGGAGAAACGGAAGAAATTTTAAAGACATTAGAAAAAGATAATACAAACACCCAAGAAGAAGCTTTATTAGAAATTTATAAGAGATTGAGGCCAGGAGAGCCTCCAACAGTTGAGAATGCAACTACTCTTTTGAATAATTTATTTTTTGATTCTAGGCGTTATGATTTGGCCAAGGTTGGAAGATATAAATTCAATAAAAAACTTGCTCTACGTAATAGGATAACAGGGAAAAAAGCAGCAGAAAATATTGCGGATAATGAAACTGGAGAAATTATCATAGAAAAAGGAGAATTAATTACTAGAGAAAAAGCTTTATTAGCTGAAAGTTTAGGAATAAATAAAGTAGATCTAGAACGTGATGATGGACTAATAGTTAGGGTGTTAGGAAACAATTTTGTTGATCCTGAGGCTTTTAATCTATCATTTTCATTAGAAGAACTAGGTTTAAAAGAAAAAGTATATTATCCAGTAATGAAAGAAATAATTGAGAACTTTGAAGATCCAGAAGAATTAAAAGAAGAAATTAAAGAAAGAATAAGAGAAATATCTCCTAAACATATAATAAAAGATGATATTATTGCAAGTATAAATTATGAATTTAACTTGTTTCATAATGTTGGGAATACAGATGATATAGATCATTTAGGAAATAGAAGATTACGTTCTGTAGGAGAATTACTACAAAATCAATTTAGAATAGGACTTTCTAGAATGGAAAGGGTAGTAAGGGAAAGAATGACTATACAAGATATTGACGTAGCTACACCACAGGCTTTAATTAATATTAGACCAGTTGTTGCAGCTATTAAAGAGTTTTTTGGTAGTAGTCAATTATCACAATTTATGGATCAAACCAATCCCCTTGCAGAATTAACTCATAAACGAAGGATGTCAGCTTTAGGACCTGGAGGATTAAGTAGGGACAGGGCTGGATTTGAGGTTAGAGACGTTCATCATTCTCATTATGGAAGAATGTGTCCAATTGAAACACCAGAAGGTCCAAATATTGGACTAATAACTTCATTAACAACTTATGCAAGAATTAATGAATATGGTTTTTTAGAAACACCTTATAGAAGAGTTGATAAAGAAAATAATATTGCTACGGAAGAAATAAATTATTTAACTGCAGATTTAGAGGATGACTTTATTATAGCTCAATCTAATGAAGTACTAGATGAAGAAGGAAGATTTGTTAACAAAAGAATAGTAGCAAGAGGAAGAAATGGAGTAATTGATATATATCCAAGAGAAGAAGTAGATTATATGGATGTTTCACCTAAGCAAATTGTGTCTGTAGGTACATCTATGATTCCATTCCTTGAAAATGATGATGCCAATAGAGCTCTTATGGGTGCTAATATGCAGCGTCAAGCTGTGCCTTTATTAAAGGCAGAATCTCCCATTGTGGGAACAGGTATTGAACACAAAGCAGCAAAAGATTCTGGTGTTATGATAATCGCTAGAAACAGTGGAGTAATAGAAAAAGTTTGTTCTAATCGAATTTTGATAAAACGAGATTTAGATGGACAAATAGATGAATATAAACTGTTAAAGTTTACCCGTTCTAACCAAGGAACATGTATAAATCATAGACCTATAGTTAGCCAGGGAGACAAAGTAGAAAAAGGCGATATAATTGCTGATGGACCTAGCACTGATATGGGTGAAATAGCTTTAGGAAAGAATTTATTAGTAGCTTTCATGACTTGGGAAGGTTATAATTTTGAGGACGCTATTTTAATAAGTGAAAAACTAGTAAAAAATGATGGTTTAACATCTGTTCATATAGAAGAATATGAAGCTGAATCAAGAGATACTAAATTAGGACCAGAAGAGATTACAAGAGATATTCCAAATGTTGGAGATGATATGCTGAAGAATTTAGATGAAAGAGGGATTGTACATCTAGGTGCTGAAGTTAAAGCAGGAGATATATTAGTAGGTAAGGTAACACCAAAAGGTGAAACTGAATTGACGGCAGAAGAGAGACTTTTGAGGGCAATTTTTGGTGAAAAGGCTAGAGAAGTTAGGGATACTTCCTTAAAAGTACCTCATGGAGAAACAGGTATAGTTGTAGACGTAAAAATATTTTCTAGGGAAAATGGAGATGAATTACAACCAGGTGTAAATCAAATGGTAAGGGTTTATGTGGCGACTAAGAGAAAGATAAACGAGGGAGACAAAATGTGTGGACGTCACGGGAATAAGGGAGTTATTTCAAGAATACTTCCAGAAGAAGATATGCCTTATTTACCAGATGGTACACCTGTAGAAATAGTATTAAATCCTCTTGGAGTACCATCTAGGATGAATTTAGGTCAGGTACTGGAAGTACATTTAGGATTAGCAGCTAATAAACTAGGGTGGAAAGTTGCAACTCCTGTATTTGATGGAGCTAATGAAAAAGATATAACTGATGCTTTGAAAGATGCAGGTTATCCTGAAGACGGAAAAATCCAATTAAGAGATGGTAGAACAGGAGAATACTTTAAAAACCCAGTTACTGTAGGGTATATGTATATGTTAAAGTTGCATCACCTTGTAGACGATAAAATACATGCTAGATCCACTGGACCGTATTCTTTAGTAACACAACAACCATTAGGTGGAAAAGCTCAATTTGGAGGACAAAGATTCGGAGAAATGGAGGTTTGGGCATTGGAGGCCTATGGTGCAGCTCATACACTACAAGAAATATTAACTGTGAAATCTGATGATGTAGTAGGAAGAGTTAAGACCTATGAGGCTATTGTCAAAGGTGAAAACATACCTGAACCAGGAGTTCCAGAATCCTTTAAGGTATTGATAAAAGAATTGCAAAGTTTAGCTTTGGATGTAAAAGTATATACAGAAGAAGATGGTGAAATAGAAATAACAGAATCAACAGAGGGCGAAACTGACGATATTGAATTAGAAGGAAAGGATATAATGGGCGATTCAAAAGTTGCTCAATAAGCCAAAAATTATTAGAATTTTATTATAGGAAGGAGAGAAAGCTCCTTGTTTGAATTAAATAATTTTGATTCCATAAGAATTGGCCTTGCTTCTCCGGAAAAAATAAGACAATGGTCAAAGGGAGAAGTAAAAAAGCCTGAAACTATTAACTATAGAACTTTAAAACCAGAAAAAGAAGGACTGTTTTGTGAAAAAATATTTGGCCCAACTAAAGATTGGGAATGCCATTGTGGTAAATATAAAAGAGTAAGATATAAAGGCGTAGTTTGCGATAGATGTGGTGTTGAAGTTACCAAATCCAAAGTAAGAAGGGAAAGAATGGGACATATTGAATTAGCTGCGCCAGTTTCTCATATTTGGTATTTTAAAGGTATACCAAGTAGAATGGGACTTTTACTAGATATGTCTCCAAGATCATTAGAGAAAGTGCTGTATTTTGCAGAATATATTGTAATAGATGCTGGAGATACTTCTCTATCAGAAAAGCAACTTCTTAATGAAGCTGAATATAGGGAAGCTAGAGAAAAATATAAAAATGAATTTAAAGCAGCAATGGGAGCAGATGCAATAGGAGAATTGCTTGCTAATATTGATTTAGACAAAGAAGCAAAAGAGTTGAGAATGGAGTTAAAAGAATCTAGAGGACAAAAGAAAATAAGAATCACCAGAAGGTTAGAGGTAGTAGAAGCTTTTAGAAAGTCAGGTAATAGACCTGAATGGATGATTTTAGATGTAATACCTGTAATACCGCCAGACTTAAGACCAATGGTTCAATTAGATGGTGGAAGGTTTGCAACTTCGGATTTAAATGATTTATATAGAAGGGTAATAAATAGAAATAATAGATTAAAAAGACTACTAGACCTAGGTGCACCAAATATTATTGTAAGAAATGAAAAAAGAATGCTACAAGAGGCAGTAGATGCTTTAGTTGATAATGGTAGGAGAGGAAGACCTGTAACAGGACCTGGGAATAGACCTTTAAAATCTTTATCTGATATGTTGAAAGGAAAGCAAGGAAGATTTAGACAAAACTTATTAGGGAAAAGAGTGGATTATTCTGGACGTTCTGTAATAGTAGTTGGGCCAGAATTAGAGTTTTCCCAATGTGGTTTGCCGAAAAAAATGGCTCTTGAGTTATTTAAGCCATTTGTGATGAAGAAGCTAGTTGAAGATGATCATGCTCATAATATAAAAAGTGCAAAACGGATGGTAGAGCGACCTACTCGTGAAGTTTGGGATGTACTAGATTTTGTAATTAAAGATCATCCTGTACTTTTAAATAGAGCTCCTACTCTTCACAGATTAGGTATTCAAGCTTTTGAACCAGTATTGGTAGAAGGTAAGGCCATAAAATTACATCCACTTGTTTGTACTGCTTATAATGCAGATTTTGATGGAGACCAAATGGCCGTTCATTTACCTTTATCTACAGAGGCTCAAGCAGAAGCAAGACTACTTATGTTATCTGTGAATAATATATTGGCTCCAAAAGATGGGAGACCAATAACTACACCAACACAAGATATGGTATTAGGTAGTTATTATTTAACAGTAGATATACCTGTAGATAAGGGAGAAGGAAAAGTATTTAAAGATTATGAAGAAATGTTCCATGCTTATTATAACGATGATATAGATCTACATGCTAAAGTTAAAGTTAGACGTAAAATCAATGAAGAGGATAAAGGTAAATTAGTAGAAAGTACAGTAGGAAGATTCATATTTAATGAGCATATTCCTCAAGATTTAGGTTTTGTAAATAGGGAAGAAGATCCCTATTCATTAGAAGTAGATACATTAGTAGATAAACAAACCTTAGAAGGAATAGTGGAAAAATGCTATAGGAAACACGGAAACACTGTAACATCAACAGTACTAGACCATATAAAAGAAGTGGGTTTCCATTACTCTACTATGGGTGCAGTGACTATTAGTATGTCTGATGTAGAAGTTCCAAAAGAGAAAACAAAACTATTGGCTAAGGCAGAAGAAGAAGTAGATAAATTTGAAAGATCCTATAGAAGGGGACTTATCTCAGATGATGAAAGATATGAAAAAGTAATTGAAATATGGAATAAGACAACAGAATTAGTTTCTGGTGCTTTAATGGATAATTTAGATGATATGAATAATATTTATATCATGGCTCGTTCTGGGGCTAGAGGAAGTAAAAATCAAATTAGACAGTTAGCAGGTATGAGAGGCCTTATGGCAAGTGCTTCAGGTAGAACTATAGAGATTCCAATTCAAGCTAACTTTAGGGAAGGTTTAACTGTACTTGAATTCTTTATCTCAACTCATGGTTCTAGAAAGGGACTTGCTGATACAGCTCTTAGAACTGCAGACTCAGGTTATTTGACAAGAAGATTAGTGGATGTAAGTCAGGATGTTATGGTAAGAGAAGAAGATTGTGGAACAGATCAATATATAATTGCAGAAGCTTTTAAAGATGGAAAAGAAGTTATAGAAGAGTTAAGAGATAGAATTGCAGGAAGATTTGCTTTTGAGGACATAATAAATCCTGAAACAGGAGAAGTTATAGTAGAAGCAAATGGAATGATAACAGAAGATATAGCTGATGAAATAGCTAAGCTTGGTATTGAAAGAGTAAAAGTAAGATCTGTATTAGGTTGTAGAACCCATCACGGTGTATGTGCAAAATGTTATGGTAGAAACTTGGCTACTGGATATAGGGTTCATATAGGGGAAGCAGTAGGTACAATAGCTGCCCAATCTATAGGAGAACCAGGTACGCAGCTTACTATGCGTACTTTTCACACTGGTGGGGTAGCTGGAGAAGATATTACACAAGGGTTACCAAGAGTTGAAGAATTATTTGAAGCAAGGAAACCGAAGGGGTTAGCTATTATATCAGAGGTAGCAGGAGAAGTTTCAATAAATGATACTAAAAAGAAAAAAGAAGTAATCGTAACAACAAAAAGCGGGGAAACAAAGAATTATAATATAACTTATGGTTCTAGGCTTAAAGTAAAGGATGGAAATTTCATAGAAGCGGGAGATGAAATAACGGAAGGGTCTGTTAATCCCCATGATATTTTGAAAATAAAAGGAGTCCGAGGGGTACAAAATTATCTAGTAAAAGAAGTTCAAAGAGTTTATAGACTTCAAGGAGTAGACATTGATGATAAACATATAGAAATAATTGTAAGACAAATGCTAAGTAAGGTTAAAATAGAAGAACCAGGTGATACTGATTTATTACCAGGAAGTCTTGTAAATCTACACAAGTTTGAGGAAACTAACAATGAAATAATTAAAGATGGTGGAAGCCCTGCTGTTGGAAGAAGAACTTTATTAGGAATTACAAAGGCATCTTTAGCAACTGAATCCTTTTTATCAGCAGCCTCCTTCCAAGAAACAACTAGGGTTCTTACGGAAGCAGCAATAAAAGGCAAAGAAGATGACTTAATTGGCTTGAAAGAAAATGTAATAATTGGTAAGCTTATACCAGCGGGAACTGGTATGAGAAGATATAGAGGAATAGATGTATCACCATTAAATATAGAGACAGATGAAGAAGAAGAAAGAAAATTAGAAAAGAATGTTGACAGTTAAATAAACTGATGATAGAATGTATAAGTGTGATTTTTTAGAGTGGACTCTTTAGACTTGAAGATTATGTGGATAATCCACATAATCTTCAAGATGTTTAAAAGGAGGAGGAAACTTTATGTTAGAAAAGCTAAGCACTAATGATAAAGTTGTAGGTGCAAAACAAGTAAGAAAATCTATAGAAGATGGCGTTGCAGAAAAAGTATTTATAGCCAAAGATGCAGATGAAAAGGTAACAAAGGATATAAAAGAAATGTGTCAACAAGAATCTATAGATATAGTTTATGTAGAGACTATGATTGAACTAGGAAAAGCATGTGGTATTGATGTTAGTGCAGCAACAGCTGCATTATTAAAATAAATTATTAATAAGGAGGTGCCTTAATGCCAACAATTAATCAGTTGATTAGAAAAGGTAGGAAAGAGATTAAATATAAATCAAAATCTCCAGCTTTAGGTGTTAATTATAACTCTCTTAAAAAGAGAACTACAACAGTAAATTCTCCTCAAAAAAGAGGTGTTTGTACTGAGGTAAAAACTGTAACACCTAAAAAACCGAATTCTGCTTTGAGAAAGGTAGCAAGAGTTAGACTTACTAATGGAATGGAAGTTACTTGCTATATTCCAGGGATTGGTCATAACTTACAAGAACACAGTGTTGTTTTAGTAAGAGGTGGGAGGATAAAAGACTTACCAGGAGTTAGGTATCATGTAGTTAGGGGTGCCTTAGATGCTGCTGGAGTAGAAGATAGAAAACAAAGTAGATCTAAGTATGGAGTAAAAAAACCTAGAGAATAACAGATTAAAAACTTCAGGGTAAGTTTAGTGCTAGAATGCATTGGAATTATTCCATTTTATATAGATATGCATTTTGCGCACAGCGGCAGTTAGAAGCTGTCGAGTACCTATGAATTTACTATTTATGGTTAAGGAGGGAAGAGAAGTGCCAAGAAAAGGACATGTGCCAAAGAGAAAAGTAATGCCTGATCCATTATATAACGATATTGTAGTAATGAAGCTTATAAACAGTATAATGCTTGATGGGAAAAAAGGTATTGCGTTAAAAATAGTATACGATGCTTTTGACCTTGTAAAAGAGCAAACTGGTGAAGAACCTTTAGAAGTATTTTACAATGGACTAAATAATATTATGCCTGTACTAGAAGTAAAAGGAAGACGTATAGGTGGAGCAACTTATCAAGTGCCAGTAGAAGTTAGGCCAGAAAGAAGGCAAACATTAGGATTGCGCTGGATGGTAACCTCAGCAAGAGCTAGAGGAGAAAAAACCATGGTTGAAAGAATAGCAAATGAAATTATGGATGCTGCAAATAATACTGGCGCAAGCGTTAAGAAAAAAGAAGAAGTTCATAAAATGGCTGAGGCAAATAAAGCTTTTGCTCATTATAGATGGTAATTTTAAACTACGCTTATTATGCGACAGAAATATAAGTAGCAGAAAGGAGGAATACTGTGCCTAGAGAATTTCAATTAGAAAACATTAGAAATATAGGTATAATGGCTCATATTGATGCGGGTAAAACAACTACAACTGAAAGAATGTTATTTTACACTGGGAAAATTCACAAAATAGGTGAAACTCATGATGGTTCAGCTCAAATGGACTGGATGGAACAGGAACAAGAAAGAGGAATTACAATTACGTCTGCTGCCACTACATGTCATTGGAGGGACCACAGAATTAACATCATCGACACACCAGGACACGTGGACTTTACTGTTGAAGTAGAAAGGTCTCTTCGTGTTCTCGATGGTGCAGTAGCACTTTTCTGTGCCAAGGGTGGTGTAGAACCACAATCTGAGACGGTATGGAGACAGGCAGACAAATACCAAGTACCTAGATTAGCATTAGTTAATAAAATGGATATTCTTGGTGCTGATTTCTATAGAGTTGTTAATATGATAGAAGAAAGATTAAATGCTTCTCCAGTTCCAGTGCAATTACCTATAGGAAAAGAAGATAGTTTCATTGGAATAGTTAACTTAATAGATATGAATGCCATAGTTTACCATGATGACTTAGGTGAAAAAATAGAAATAACAGAAATTCCAGAGGATATGGTAGACTTAGCAGAAGAGTACAGAGAAAAAATGTTAGAAGCTTTAGCAGAACATGACGAAGAATTTATGATTAAGTATTTAGAGGGTGAAGAAATAACCTCTGAAGAGATAAAAAAAGTTATTAGAAAAGCGACTATTGATGCAGAAATAACACCAGTATTTTGTGGTTCTTCATATAAAAATAAAGGGGTACAGCCTGTATTAGATGCAATAATAGATTATATGCCTTCTCCAATAGATATACCTCCAATTAAAGGTATAGGAGTAGAGTCAGGAGAAGAAGTAGAAAGGGCGTCATCTGACGATGAACCATTTTCAGCATTAGCATTTAAAATAGTAACTGATCCTTATGTAGGTAAACTTGCATATTTTAGGGTATATTCAGGAACATTGAAATCAGGAAGTTATGTTTATAATACGACTAAAGAGAAAAAAGAAAGAATAGGTAGAATACTTGTTATGCATGCCAATAAGCGTGAAGAAGCTGATGAAATACACGCAGGTGATATAGTAGCTGCAGTAGGTTTGAAGCATACTGGAACAGGGGATACCTTAAGTGATGAAGAACATCCAGTTATCCTAGAATCTATGGAGTTTCCAGAGCCAGTAATAGATGTAGCTATAGAACCAAAAACAAAGGCAAGTCAAGAAAAAATGACTATAGCCTTGGCAAAACTTGCAGAAGAAGACCCAACTTTTAGAACCTTTACTAATGAAGATACAGGACAAATTTTAATTTCGGGAATGGGAGAACTACATTTAGAGATAATAGTAGATAGACTTTTAAGAGAATTTAAAGTTGATGCTAATGTGGGTAATCCACAGGTTGCATATAAAGAAACAATTACTAAACCAGTAGAAGTAGAAACTAGGCATGTAAGACAATCAGGTGGCCGTGGACAATATGGTCATGTCAAAATAAAGGTAGAACCAGGCGAAGGATACGAATTTGTAAACAAAATTACTGGAGGAGTAATACCGAAAGAATATATACCATCAGTTGATCAAGGTATACAAGAAGCAACTCAAAGTGGTATATTAGGTGGATATCCAGTAATGAATGTAAAGGTAACATTATTTGATGGTTCATATCATGAAGTGGATTCTTCAGAAATGGCATTTAAAATTGCAGGTTCCATGGCCTTTAAAGAAGCTATGAGAAAAGCAAAACCAGCTCTTCTAGAACCTATTATGAAAGTGGAAGTTATAGTGCCAGAAGAATACATGGGTGATGTAATGGGTGATATTAATGGAAGAAGAGGTAATATTGAAGGAATGGAAACTGTAAGTGGAGCCCAAGTGATAAAAGGGTATGTACCTCTTTCTGAAATGTTTGGATATGCAAC
>NFYZ01008095.1_pt1 | contig 11025 bp, 7 predicted proteins | sample 1092561 | NCBI WGS metagenome assembly NFYZ01 (sample SAMN03609887, study PRJNA323583) | gut metagenome | isolation source: feces | host: Rattus norvegicus | place: Malaysia | collected 2013 | reverse complement strand
GGGGGTTTAATTATTGTAATTAAAAAAATTGAGGATGAAAATTTTAATAAGCTTATTAAAGGAAATCAATTGTTCTCTTTTAAGGATATTATTGGTGAATCTTCTGTCATAAAGGAAACCATAAAATTAGGTCATATTGCATCCAATGGGGATTCTAATATTTTAATTATGGGAGAGAGCGGAACGGGCAAAGAGCTTTTTGCCCAGTCCATCCACAATAATAGCTCCAGAAAAAAACAGCCTTTTATAGCCATAAACTGTGGAGCTCTCCCCGTAAATCTAGTGGAAAGTGAACTATTTGGTTATGAAAAGGGAGCCTTTACAGGGGCCAAATCTGATGGCCAAATAGGAAAATTTGAATTAGCCAATGGTGGCACCTTATTCTTAGACGAAATAGGAGATATGCCTCTATCAATACAGGCCTCTTTATTAAGGGTTATTGAGGATAGAAAAATACTTAGAATTGGAGGAACAAAGGAAATAAATGTAGATGTAAGGATAATTACTGCTACAAATAAGAATCTATATAAGGCAGTGGAAAATGGGAATTTTAGGGCAGATTTATTTTACAGAATAAACGTATTTACCATAAACATACCTCCATTAAAAGAAAGAAAAGAAGATATAGAAACTTTAACCTATTATTTTATAAAAAAATACAATAATCAATTCTTTTCCAATGCAAGAGGAATCACGAGAGAGGCCTTGGAAATTTTAAAAAACCATAATTGGCCTGGAAATATTAGAGAATTAGAAAATACCATTGAAAGAACAGTGCAAATCACCAAAAACCAAATTATCGATGTAAAGGATCTGCCAGTTTATTTGCAACAAATTCCAAGGGATAATGAATCCAAACTTTGTAAAGAAATAGGCCTAATGGAATCAAAAGAATATAATACAATAGTAGAAACCTTGAAAAACACTAGAGGAAATGTAAAATCTGCTGCAAAAATTCTAGGCTTTAGTAGGGCTACCCTTTATCGTAAAATATCTAAATTTGGAATTGACTTAGAAGAATATAGAACTTAATTATGTATCATTATGAGACATGAATAAGATTACATGTTTTATAATGATATTTTTTTAGATTTTTCCTTTAGAATTTCTCTGTTTTTACTAAAATCCTCCTGTTAAAATTTTGGCATGAATTTTGCTAGTTATATAGATAACAAATAAAAGGAGGATTTAATATGACATTTAAAAACTTATTCAACCCAATTGAAATTAGGGGACTCAAACTTAAAAATAGGATTATGTTTCCGGCTATGGGAACGAAAATGGCAGCTGTAGATGGATTTGTTACAGAAAAACTTATGGACTATCATGTGGCTAGAGCTAAAGGTGGTAATGGTTTAAATATGGTAGAGGTATCTTCTGTCCATGCCCCCTCTGCACCAGATGCATTTCTATCTATAGCTAATGATAAATTTGTACCTGGCTTAAAGGAATTAGTAGATGTCATTCATGATGCCGGAGGTAAAGCTGGTGTACAATTATGGCAAGGAGGCATGGGGGTAATGGGAGACCCTAAGGCTATGATTATCTTGCCTAGTGATATGCCTATGTCAAGTGAACGTATTATTCCCGCTGCCAGCATTGAAACTATTGAGGAAGTAATTAAGGCTTTTGGCCAAGCTGCTAGACGTGCAGTAGAAGCAGGATTTGATTGTGTAGAATTCCATGCTGGTCATGGATATTCTCCTCATTGTTTCCTAAGTCCTGCATTTAATAAAAGAGAGGATCAATATGGAGGTTCCTTTAAAAACCGTACTAGATATCCATTAGAATGTATTAAAGCCATAAGAAGAAATGTGCCAGAGGATTTCCCTATATTTATGCGAATTGTTGCTCAGGATGATTATGTGGAAAATGGCCTTACAATTGAAGATATAATTGAATTCTGTAAATTAGCCAAGGATGCAGGAGTAGATGTACTAGATGTATCTAGGGGCAATATGATGACAGCTGCATTAAAATATGAGGTTCCCCCTATTGACTTACCTAGGGGTTTTAATGTGGAAAATGCAGCTAGAATTAAAAAAGAAACTAATATGATTACAGTTGCAGTAGGTAGAATAAATAGCCCCCAGCAAGCAGAAGATATATTAGAAGAGGATAAAGCTGATATGGTGGTAATTGGAAGATCCCAATTGGCAGATCCTGAGTTTTGTAATAAAGCCTATGCTGGAGATTTAGATAAAATTATCCAATGTGTTGGCTGTAATCAAGGCTGTTTTGATGGTTTTGTAGACCCAGAATTTCCTCATATAACTTGTATGAGAAATCCAGCATTAGGTAGAGAAAGAGAAATGCAATTGATTTCAACTAATGAGCCTAAAAAGGTAATTATTGCAGGAGGCGGAATGGCTGGCCTGGAAGCAGCAATTACCTTAAAGGATAGAGGCCATGAACCTATACTCTTTGAAGCATCTGATAAATTAGGAGGACAATTCCTAATTGCAGGAATGGCACCTAGAAAGGAAGAAATGAAAGAGGCAGCAATATCAAGAGGCCAACAAGCAATAGAAAAAGATATTGATATTAGACTTTCTACAACTCTAACAGATGAAATCTTAGAAGAATTGCAGCCAGATATGGTGATAATTGCTACAGGAGCAGAACCAATAAAATTAAATATTCCTGGAGCTAATTTACCCCATGTAACTAATTCCCATGATGTCCTACTAGGAAAAGTAGAGCCTAGTGGAAATATAGTAGTCATAGGTGGAGGATTAGTAGGATTAGAGGTAGCAGAATCTCTAGCTGAAAAAGAAAATGAAGTCACAGTTGTAGAAATGTTAGACGAGGTAGGCAAAGATCTAGGCCAATTGAGAAAAATATGTGTAATGGAAAATCTATATGCCCTAGGAGTAAATACTATTGTAAATGCAAAATGTACAGAAATAAAAGAAGATGGAATATTAGTAGAAGCAGATGGAAAAATTGAAGAAATCAAGGCTGATTATGTGGTAATGTCTGTAGGAGCAAAATCTGCTGATTATAATGAGATAAAAAATTATTGTGAAGATAAATCCATACCCTATTATATTATCGGAGATGCAGTAAGAGCTAGAAGAGCATTAAATGCCATTGATGAGGCAGTTAAAATAACTAGGGGAATTTAATAATAAAAGAAATCGTGAGTCAGTAGGGACGGTCCTTACTGACTCATTATAAATTTCTCACTATGCTTGTCATATTTTTGATGGATGTCCCATATTATTAACTAAAACATATAATTTTAAGGGGGTTTTTCATGAATTTCTTTAAGAATTTTTCTAAGAAAAAAAGATTTAGTTTAGTTTTAGCAGCGTTATTAGTTGTTTCTTTATTTTTGACAAGCTATGTTCCATCTTTTGCTGAACCAAGTAGAGTTAAAAATGTAATACTCCTTATTGGAGATGGAATGGGAACTGAGCAGGTTAATTTAGGACGAATCTATAAGGGGGATGAGCTCTATATAGACAAATTTGATTACACTGGTACTGCATCCACATATTCAGCAGATCCTGAAAATAAATGGGTCACTGACTCTGCAGCAGCAGGAACTGCATTGGCTACTGGCGTAAAAACCTATGATGGAGCTATAAGTGTAGATTTAAATCAGGAACCTATAGAAACAATTCTTGAAAAAGCACAAAAAGCTAGGAAATCCACGGGTATTGTAACCACTACTAGAATCACCCATGCAACACCCGCTTGTTTTGCTTCTCACAATATTGATCGAGGTAATGAGACTGAAATAGCAGAAGATATAATAGAACATGAGGTAGATGTAATACTGGGTGGAGGAAAAGTTAATTTTATTGATAAAAAAGATGGTGGTAAAAGAAAAGATGGTAGGAATCTCATAGAAGAAGCTAAAAACATAGGCTATAATTATGTAGAAACAAAAAATGATTTAAAGAATATAAATAATGGGAAAATTCTTGGTCTATTTAATGAGTCTCATATAAATTATAAATTAGATAGAGATTCTTCAATAGAGCCAAGCCTTGAGGAAATGACAAATAAGGCTATAGATATATTAAGTGAAAACAATAGAGGATTTTTCCTAATGGTTGAGGGTGGAAGAATCGACCATGCAGCTCATGCTAATGATCCTGGTGCTATGGCCAATGAAGTATTAGATTTTGATGAAGCAGTAAAAGCCGCTTATGAATTTGCAAAAAAAGATAAACAAACTTTAGTCATAGTCACAGCAGATCATGAAACTGGAGGGCTTTCCATTGGTGCCAATAATAAATATGAATACTATCCAGAAGTTTTAAAAGGACAAAGAAAATCAATTGAATACTTATCAGAGATTATTACAATATCAAATTATAAAACTCTAATTAAGGATGAGCTAGGAATAAATGATCTTACTGAAAAAGAAGAATCAGAAATAATACTTGCATTAGGAGATAAAAAGAAAGGGGATATTTTTAAAGTCCTTACTAATATAATGAATACAAGATCAAATACCGGATGGACTTCCACAGCTCATACAGGAGTAGACGTCCCTGTTAAAGCCTATGGACCAAATGCCGAGCTATTTTCAAAACATCTAGATAATACAGATATAAATAGATTAGCTGTATTATCTATGAAACTAAAAAGATAATGGGCTTTCCTCTTCTACGTATACAACTTATAAGTTAGAGACTGCGATCATAAGTAGTTCTTTAACATCAAAAGTGAGAAAAAGTACAGTCCCTTTTTCTCACTTTTTTTACTTGAGTTTTTCGGGGCTAAAGTCGATTTTATAGATACGACTTGGGCGCCCCCTTTTTCCAGATTGCTCTACCCCAACCTCTTCTGCTGCACCGCCTTCTACAAGTTTGTTCATTATCCTATTTGCCGTACGTAATGTAACACCTAAACCACCTTGTAAGTCTGAAGCTGTCATACTATCAGTTTGTTTTTTCGATAGTAAACTTTTAATTAATGTTAAATTTGATACACTAATATCTGTTTTTTCCATCCATTCTATCAAGGTTTTATCTTGAGTTTTCAATTTATATTCTAGACTATTATCCGTTCCTATTGGACCTAAAACTACTTTTTCATGATTAATCATATAGGCTCCTGAATCCTGATTTTCCTTAGACAAAACTAAAGCTTTCCTAGCATTCTCTTCAGCCTCTAAAGCATTAGTTCCCATACCTATGCCCATATTTATTGACATTGAGAACTTATTTTTTATTTCATTTACTATAGGTATATCCTCATAAAAATTAGTATAATCTTGAAATATACCTTTTGTAATTAGTAATATAAATTCATCTCCATCTGCAGAAGAAAAAACTGACGCTTGATATATTCTACTATAGTCTAATAGCTCTTGATATAACGAAAGTCTTTTTTCCTTCTTTTCTAATGCAGATAATTTATTTCCATTTAAACTATAATCCTTTATATCTACTATCATTATAATTATTTGATTTCTTTTAGCTAATCTAGTTTCACTAGCAGATTCTATAAACCTAAAAGTTTCCTCCATAGTAACCTTTGTAGGTATAGTCTTAAAAACAGGAATTCTATGTTTTTTTAGTTCTTCATATACAGAATTAATGGAAGTCACTGCTCCTTCTGTCTTACCATCTTCATAAAGCTTTTTATGAAATTCTACATATTGTTCCCTAGAATAATTAGATAAATTCTTATCATTAACATAAAGGGAATCATAAAATACTTCTATTTCTCTATATACTTCTTCAATTTCAGATCTTCTTAAAGTATCTATGCTAATTTTACTTATATTAATATTATTATGAAATTTCATTTTAAATAATACTCTATATAAAGCGGAACCAATTATAGGGTAATAAAAAAGTTGTTTTTTCGTTAGCTGATTTTGTATAGCATTGTAATAAGGTAAAAAACCTGTAAATAGAAAAGCATCTACTTTATCTTCCCATTTTTTTATATAATCTAAGGTATCCTTTTCATCTTCATAAGGTATTCCTACTGTATCTATAAAATTATATTGTTTACTCATTTCTATACTTTCATTTACCAAGTCTACTGGTCCTATAATACCTACCTTCACTTCTAAGCCCTCCATTCCTATCTATTAATTAAGACATGTCTTTATGTTCTCTCTTTTAATATTATAGCATACCTTAATTTTAAAAGGCTATTGGAGTCTCCCAATAGCCTGAGTATAATATAAATTATATTTCATTAATTTAGAAAGACATAAGTTGATTATAGGATAAAAATATCAACCAAATAATAGCTATTACAGAAATTACATTAGTAATAGGCTTATTCTTGTATTCTTTCATTAATTCTTCATTATTTGCTAGTAATAACATAACTATTGCCATTAATGGAACTGCAAATATAGTAGTTCCTTGGGCCAGTACTAATAATTGGATAGGGTTTTGTCCAAATGCTATAGCTGCAATAGTTCCTAAAACCATTACTCCTGAAGCAAATATTTTAGACCATTTACTATCCATAGTATCCCCTAGTCCAAGACCATCTGCTAGGAAGGTCCCTCCTATCATTGCATTACCAATGAATGATGAAAATGCTGCAGACCAAAGTCCGAATAAAAACATCCACTTTGCCGCTGGTCCAAGTAAAGGCTCTAATTGCATAGCCATATCTACTGCACTTTCAACAGTAATACCTGCAGGTTTTAATACTGTAGCAGCTGTTATAATTATAACCATACTAATACAAGCTAGAATAGTAATCCCAATGTTTGAACTTTTAATACCTTCTTCTAAATCATCCTTAGTCCAACCTTTGGAACGAACAACATATGATTGAAAAGCCGCTGCTGCAATACTGAAAGTAGTTGCTGATATAGCTACAACTAATCCAAATATTTCTGGCTTACTAGGAATAAACCCTTTAGCAAGCTCTCCGAAATTAGGCCTAATTATTAATAAGTTTCCGAAAAAGGTAATTATCATTATAAATACTAAAAAGGTCATTACTCTTTCTAAGAATTTATATATATCTGCAGACGTCCATAAAAAGGTTAAGGCTACTACGGTAAAAGCTGCTGCCCATAATCCTACTGAACCCCCAAACATAGAACTAAGGGCTAGTCCCACTCCTATATTATTTCCTGTTTGAAATCCTGTAGTAATAAAAAATCCACTTAAACCTATTATAATTGCCACTACTTTTCCATACTTACTAGATACAGTTTGTAAAAAGGACTGTTCTGACATAAGACCAATAGTTGAGCCCATCTTTGAAAACATAGCCATCATTATAGCCGCTATAGCCACTGTCCATAATACAGAATACCCCATTGTTGCTCCTGCTTTACTACTAACTGTTATACTGCCAGGGCCCATTACTACTGCTGCTGTTATTAAACCAGGTCCGATTAAAGAAATAATATTTTTAAAAACGCTTTTCTCCTTTTTCGCCATGATGATACCCCCTATTTTAGTTTGTTTATTTTAACTTCTTTATAGAGCTTTGATATATCTAAAAATCTAAATACTTCCTCTTTAATGCCAAGAATATTTTTTAAAGAAAGCATGGTTGCAACTAATCCTTCCTCTGGGTTAAACATAAGTTCATGAAGAGCCTTTTTAGTCCTACTTCCTTTTTCTAATTTATAGTTTTTATTTGGAAGCTGAAAATAGGTATGCATTTGACCAGAGGTCGCTCCTCTCAATGCATATTCCACCATCATTTTTCCTGAATTAATATTGCCTGTTGCGCTAATAGGTATAAAGTTTTTCTCTTTATTTTCTTCTATAAATTTAGAAAGAACTCTTAAATTCCTATCACTTAAATCATATCCACCATAAGCTATTCCTTTTTTGCCTTCAAAAACTCTATCTAAGTCAAATAATCTATTAAAAGCAGTTACTGTACTCACTACTTTAAATGAATTTTCATTTAAAGTGTTTAGCATCTCCACTTGAAATTCATCATCATGTAAAGGATTGAATAATTTAATTCCAAGAAGCCTATTATCTGTATCAATATACTTATCTATTATCTTAGGTACTTCTCTTAACCACCTTAATATTTCCTCTTGGCTATTCTCTAATTCTGATAAAGTTGCACTGAAATCCTGCTCTATTATAAAGGGTAGATCTACATTAGAATCTTTCCAAACTTTTTCTAAAGCTTTAGTTGTAAATTCATACTCAGATTCTCTAAATTCTTCTCCATCTGCTGGAAGATGATATTGAACTGATGGAATAACTGGCATATCAGTTTCTTTATATACTTCAAAAGAATCAGACACTAATTGCAAATAATCTTCAAAACTTTTATCCCATCCTCTTCCTTTCCAGGTAACTGTATATCCTTTTTCTCCCCTTTTACTTATAATCTCTTCTACAACCATCTTAGGAGCTTTAACTTTCCATTTTTCCATGGATGATTCTGCCTTTTCATTTTGAGAAATTACTGTTTTCAAAACAGTGAAGCCTAAACCATCATTAGCATCTGTTTTAATTTGAGATATATTGGAGGAAAGCTGGCCAGAAGCTTTACCAAAGGGATTTTTTATAATTAAATCTCCATACTTACCAGTAACATCTAATTTATATTTCTCTAAAATATACTTCTCTAATCCTACATCTTCATACTGTACTTTATTATAGTCTGAATTAATTTTTTCTTTTACTGCTGGGTCAATATTTAATTCATCTTTTAATAAATAAATATTATCCATTTTACTCCTCCCCTTAAAGTATTTACATATCTCCTAATTTTTCAATAACTCTATCAATTCTTTTTCTTTCTTCATCTGTTACTCCTGGACCATAAGGATCGTTTGCTGATTCCATGTGAATTATTCCTTTTTTACCTAGTATATAAAGTACTCTTTCTATATATCCTTCCATAGGAGCATAGAATGTATATTCTGCTATTTCTTCAACAAGAGCATTTTTTTCAATAAACTTCTCATACTTACCATTGTAATAAGCTTCCATCATGTCGAATTGTAATTGAGTATATATACTGCCTAATCCTACTAATGCTCCTACTGCATCTCTCATAATTGTATATCCAAACATTCTATCTTCTCCTGTAATTAAAGATACATGTGGATATTCTTCTACTATTAAATTACTTACATCTTGATAAGTCATTATTGAATCCAAAGTAGCCATTTTTATTCCAATTACATTTTCTATATTAAATAACTTCCTTAGTACATCTTGAGAATAAGTAATTCCTCCTGCCGCTTCATATAAGAAGAATAAAATCATTGGAAGCCCTACTTCTGCAATTCTTTCATGGTATTTTACTATCATTTCATCCTGATCATCTCTACCCCTAAACAAAGTTGGAGCGTAAGGGAGAATCATATCTGCTCCTAATTCTTTTGCGTGCTTCGCCATATCTACAGCTTTCTCAATGTATTCTTCATCAGTTATAGAATTATTTCCACTAGCGCCTACACCACAAAGTATTAACTTGTCATCACTAAGTCCTTGACGCCAGGAATTGAAAACATTTTCCCTTTGTTCTTTTGTAAGATTAAGTCCTCTACCTGTATGGGCCCATAAAGCAACAGATTTTATAGGTTGATCATTCATCCACTTTACATAGGATCCTTGGGAATCATAGTCAATACTCCCATCCTCTTTAAAAGGTACTGGTACAGCTGGTATTATACTTTTTTCTATCTTTTTTTGAACTTCTTTAAACTTCATAACTTTACTCCTCCTTTTCAGACATTTCTTTAATATGTCTTTATTTAATTATATAGTATATTAAATATAAATTCAAAGTATTTTTATTCATATACTACTTTGCCATACTTTTTATAATTAGCTTTATTTATTTGTCCTATTCCTATCTCTTCTTCTAGATATATTCTTCCTTTATCATCCATTTCTATTTCCTTCAAATCTTTTCCAGCTCCATACCAACGACTACTAGGTTCTATGCATGCAGGGTATTTAAAACCAGCATAGGTTGATAAGGCTAGTATACTTGCTCCACCAATTCCACTTTCCGGCATAGTTCCTCCCCAAACTTCTATTTCATGTTTAGAAGCTAAACTATAGATTTTTGCTGCTTCATAAAGCCCACCTACTCTTTGTATCTTAATATTCCAAATCTTTGATACACCCAATTCTATTATTTGTTTAGCTACTCTTTCTGATTTTAAAGACTCATCAAAGCATATAGGTGTTTTTATGACCTGCCTTAGTTTATTATGTTCTAATATATCATCATGGTTAAGAGGCTGTTCTATGAAAGTACAATTATACTTATCCATTTCTCTTAATATTTCTTCATGTTCCTCCATATTATAGGAAGCATTAGCATCAGGCCATAGTATAAAATCATTGCCTACAACATTTCTTGCAGTTTCTATAGCTTTTAAATCCCAACCTGGTTTTATCTTTACTTTGACTCTTTTATATCCTTCTTCTACATATTCTTTAACCCATCTTTCTAAAGTTTTATAGCTTCCATCTTCAGGAATTCCTATTGATACTCCTGAATAAATATAATCCTTGTTTCTTAAATATTCTTTAGTAGTGCCTAATTCTTCTAACTTATGATGTAAAAGGGTCTTTAAAGAAATATTATTCTTCTTAGCAACCAAATCCCAGTAAGCAGTTTCTATACCCGCCTTAGCAAAATTATTTCCCCTTACATTTTCATTTAGTTTTTGGTTTATATCTTCAATAGATTGAATTTCTTTCCCAATAATTTTTGGAAATAACCATTCACTTAAAACAGCTTTAGCAGAAGATATAGTTTCTGAGGAATAAAATGGCGCTTCAAAAGGAGCTGATTCCCCATAGCCAATAACTCCGTCTGAATATAACTCTATTATTAAAGACTTTCGGCTATAGCTTAATCCTCCACTTATCTGAAAGGGTATAGCATAAGGTATATCTACTTCTACTATCCTCGCACCATCAATTACCATTTTTTCATCTATATACAAATCAATCACCTCTATAATATATAATAGGACATGTCCTTATATGGTCCCTTATATATTATAACATAAGTTTATATGAGTCAAGAGGGAAGTGAGTCACTGGGGACGGTCCTTAGTGACTCACTTTGTGAGTCAGT
>NFYZ01001448.1_pt1 | contig 11083 bp, 10 predicted proteins | sample 1092561 | NCBI WGS metagenome assembly NFYZ01 (sample SAMN03609887, study PRJNA323583) | gut metagenome | isolation source: feces | host: Rattus norvegicus | place: Malaysia | collected 2013 | reverse complement strand
TCTTTTAAATTTTCTACTTCTATCATTTCGATAATTATATCCATTAGTTGATAGTATAAGGGAATTCTACTTTTCTTGTTTATTTTCTTCATCAGGTTCATCCTTTTTATATTTTCTCTCAACTGGTACCTACCACTCATATATATGGTATAACAACTTTAAAGTTATGTCAATAGTGAATCAAACAAGACCGTCCCTGTTGACTCATTGTGAATCACTGGGAGACGGTCTTAGGTGACTTTATTTTATAAATTAGCGAGAGTGTTCTACTATTGCTATACCACTACTGGCTCCAATTCTTTCAGCTCCTGCTTCTATCATTTCTATTGCAGTATTATAGTCTCTTATAGCACCTGATGCTTTAACTTTTGCTTTTTCCCCTACTGTTTCTTTCATAAGGGCTACATCTTCTTTAGTTGCACCTCCTGTACTAAATCCTGTTGAGGTTTTTACAAAATCTGCTCCTGCTTCTACGGCTAATTCACATGCTTTCTTCTTTTCTTCATTAGAAAGTAAGCATGTTTCTATAATAACTTTTACCTTTGCTTTTCCTTCTGCTGCTTTTACTACTTCTTCAATATCTTTCAGCACTGATTCATAGTTTTTATCTTTTAAAGCACCAATGTTTATAACCATGTCTACTTCTTCAGCTCCATTTTCTATGGCCATACGTGTTTCCGCTGCTTTAATCTCTGTAAATGTGGCTCCTAATGGGAACCCTATAACTACGCAAACTTTCACATTGCTATCTTTTAAATACTCTTTTGCTAATGAAGCATAATAAGGGTTAACACATACAGAAGCGAAGTCATATTCTTTTGCTTCTTCACATATTTTAATTATTTGTGACTTTTGGGAATCTGGTTTAAGTAATGTATGATCAATATAAGATGCAATATTCATAGCTTTCCTCCTGTCTATAAATTAATCTCTAGTTTTTATACTATCTACATTGTCAATAGTTACTAATGTTGAATCTAAAATAACATTTTCTTCTATTTGTTCATCTTTTAAATACTTTAATGCTGTTTCTACTGCAGTTTTTCCTAAGAAAAATGGAGGTTCTGCAATTGTTCCATCTAACTTTTCTGCTTTTAGTGCTTCAATTGCCGGATCAATAGCATCGCATCCAATAATAGTGATTTCGTCAAGTCTACCTGCTCCTTCTATTGCTTCTAATACACCTAGAGCCATTTCATCGTTTGCAGCATATACACCGTCAATTTCTGCATTTGCTTGTAAAATATTTTCCATTACCTTCATTGCTTCTGCACGGTCAAAGTTTGCACTTTGTTGAGATACAATTTCAATATCATCGTATTGACCAATAGCTTCATTGAAACCTTTGCTTCTATCTTGTGCTACGTTCGTACCTAAAATTCCTTGTATTTCTACAACTTTTCCTTTTCCATCTAAAGCTTCTGCTAAAAATTCTCCTGCAATACCGCCGGATTTAATAGCATCAAATCCTAAATGGGATACTACTTCTCCTCCATTTGCTGCACGGTCTATTGTAATTACTGGGATACCTTTTTCATTTGCAGTTTCAATTCCTGAAACTATTGCATCACTATCTGTTGGGTCTATAATTATAATATCTGGGTTTTTTTGTATTAAATTTTCTATATCTGTAACTTGTTTACTAGATTCATTTTGTGCATCTGTTACTATAATTTCTACTCCATTATCTTTGGCACCTTTTTCTGCTCCTTCTTTAACGTCAACAAAGAAAGGGTTGTTTAATGTATTCATAGATAATCCAATTACAATTTTTTCATCTTGACCTTTAGCTGTACCTGATTCTTTTGATTGTTGACTACATCCTACAATTCCCATTGTTCCTACTAATATAGCCAATATTAACAGTTTTAATTTTAATCCTTTTTTCATAATAATGACGCCTCCCAAATTTATTATTTTTCTATTTTCGCAGACAAGTCTTTAAACTTTTTATCTGCCAGTACTGCAATCAAAATAACGATTCCCTTTACAATATTAGCTGCAAAAGAGTTTACATTCATTAACACTAAAATATTATCTAATATTCCTAGTATTAAGGCTCCAATTACAGTTGGTAAAACAAAACCTTGTCCACCTGAAAGGCTTGTACCACCTAAAATAACTGCAGCAATTGCATCTAATTCAGCTCCTGTCCCAGCAGTTGGTTGGGCAGAACCTAATCTAGAAGTTAATATTACTCCTGTAAGACCAGCTAATATACCACTAATTGTATATACTAACCATTCTGTCTTTACTATATTTATTCCTGAATATCGTGTAGCTTCTCTATTTCCTCCTAATGCATATACACTACGTCCAAATCTAGTATATTTCAAAATAATATGAGCAACTATATAAACAATAGCTAGGATGATAATTGGAAATGGAATACCCATAACATAACCTTTACCTATAAATTTATATCCATCAGATCTAATTGTAATAGGTGAACCATTTGTATAGACTAGAATACATCCTCTTAGTAAAGTCATAATTGCCAAGGTTACAATAAAAGGAGGAATTTCACCTTTAGTTATAAATAAACCGTTTGCCATACCACATATAGCACCTATTCCAATTCCCACTAATACAGCAAGTAATACAGAATCAGTACTTGCAAGTACTCCTGCAGACAATCCACCAGAAATAGCAAGTATGGACCCTACAGATAAATCTATTCCACCTGTTAAAATTACAAAAGTCATGCCAGCTGCTAAAATAGCTGTAATAGCTACTTGCCTAATAACATTAAGTAAATTTGTAACGCTTAAAAACTCGCTTGATAAGAATGAGGCAACTATTAAAATAAGCACTAGTACCACAAAAGTTCTATACTGGGTCATTAGTTTTTGCATTGTTTTTTTCATTCAGATATCCCTCCAGCCGCATACGCCAATACCTTTTCTTGAGTAGCTTCTTGACGCATGATTGTTTTTACAATTTCTCCTTCTTTCATTACTAAAATTCTATCGCTCATACCAATAAGTTCTGGTAAATCAGAGGAAATTAATACTATACTTTTTCCTTGTTTAGTTAACTCATTCATAATTTGATAAATTTCTGCTTTCGCACCAACATCTACTCCTCTTGTTGGTTCATTTAGCATACATATTGTTGGCTCTGCTTCTAATACTTTTGCAAAAACAACTTTCTGTTGATTTCCTCCACTTAAATTTCCTACTTGTTGTTCTTTAGAACTTAATTTCACATTGAGCTCTTTAACTTTTTTTTCAACTTTTTTATTTTCTTTTCTCTGATTAATAAAACCTCTTTCTTCAAGTTCTGGTAAAGAAGCCATTGAAATATTTTCTTTTACACTTCTTACAAGAACCAACCCTTCGTTTTTCCTATCATCTGGAACTAATCCTATTCCTGATTTAATGGCATCAATAGGTTTTATTATTGATATTTCTTTGCCGTCCAAAAATACTTTTCCACTTTCTCCTTGAATTGCTCCAAATAAAATCTTAGAAAGTTCTATATTACCTGCTCCCATTAATCCTGCAATCCCTAATATTTCACCTTTATGTAAAGAAAAGCTTACATTTTTTACATTAGGTCCATTTATATTTTTTGCTTCAAATATTACTTCTTTAGGTTCATAATTTCTATCTGGGTATAAATCTGTAATATCTTTTCCTACCATTAAAGAAACTAGTTCATCATGATTTGTATCTTTTGTATACATAGTACTAATATATTTACCATCTCTAAATACAGTAATACGATCTGCTATTGAAAATATTTCATCCATACGATGGGATATGTAAATTATGGATATGCCATCTTTTACAAGAGATTCTATAATTTCAAACAAAGTATGAATTTCTTCATCTGTAAGAGCTGCTGTTGGTTCGTCCATAATAATAATTTTCGAATCCGTAGAAAGACATTTTGCTATCTCTACCATTTGAGCTTGGGCTACTGATAATTCATCTACCCTGGTCTTTGGATCTACATCTAATCCTAAGCGTTTTAATATTTTTTCTGTAGCTTTATTTAGTTCTTTCCAATCTATAAAACCCATTTTTGTAAGTGGCATTCTTCCTATAAAAATATTTTCCGCTACTGATAAATAAGGAACCAAATTAAATTCTTGATAAATCATAGATATTCCGTGTTCTTGGGCCTCTTTAGTGGAAGTAAAGTGAACTTTTTTTCCTCCCACATACATTTCTCCATTAGTATATGTATAGGCTCCTGAAATAATCTTCATTAAAGTAGATTTACCTGCTCCATTTTCACCACATAGGGCATGTATTTCTCCCTCTCTTATTTCTAAATCAACTTTATCAAGTGCTCTTACTCCTGGGAATTCTTTAATAATATTTTTTAATTCTAAAATAATCTTTTGCTCTCCCATATGACACCTCTCTTTTACCCTCCTTATAATAGCTTAATATGCACAACCTGCTACTAAGATTATACTTGGATATGGTGTAAACTCTCCTGTACGGATTATTCCACGTGCTTCTTTAGTTTGTTCTTTGAACTCTACATGAGGAACATATTGAATTTCTATTCCCTCTGGAAGGCTTTCTAATATTTCCTTATGCATATCTGGACTTACTGTTTTTAATTCTTCAGCTAATATTACTTTTTCTACTACCATATCTCCAAGAACTTCTTTTAGCACGTCAAGATAGCGTGGTTCATTTGGTTTCCATGCTAAATCAATTCTTTCTACTCCCAATGGCATTGGTAATCCTGCATCACTTACAACAATAGTATCTTTATGTCCTGTACTGGCTAATAAGTTTGCTATTTGCGGGTTTAAAATTCCTGTTTTCAACATATATATCTCTCCTTTGTAGTATGTTTTATCCTTATTATTTTTGTTCTTGTATAAATGCATCTACTTCTTCTCTTGTTGGCATAGCAGGTGTTGTACCTAATCTAGTGACTGCAATTGCTGCTAATGCATTGGCGAATCTGGAAGCTTCCCAAATATCTTTTCCTTCTGCTAATGCTGCTACTAATCCTCCATTAAATGCATCTCCTGCTCCTGTTGTATCAATTACATTTACTTTGTAGCTTGGAATCAATTCTTCTTTATCTTTTGTATATACATATACTCCTTTACTTCCAAGAGTGATTACTACTTGTTCAACCCCTTTATCATAGAAAACCTTTGCCGCTTTGCTAGCATCTTTAACAGTTTTAACTTCTATTCCTGTAAGTATAGAAGCCTCTACTTCATTTGGTGTAATAATAGATACTTTTTCTAGCATTTCGTCTGATACCGCTTGCACTGGTGCAGGATTTAACACTACTGGTACATTATACTCATGAGCAATGTCAATAACATACTCTATAGAGTCTAAATTTGTTTCTAGCTGTGTCAATAAATATGCTGAATTTTTTATTAAATGTCTTACTTCTTGTAAATCATCTTTTGTAATATTGCCACAAGCTCCTGATGTAACCATAATTTTGTTTTCACTAGTATTTTCATCTACCATTATTAAGGCAGTACCTGTATGTGTTTTACTTGTTTGGAATATATATTCTGTAGTCATATTTAATTCTTTTAATGTGTCTAAGGCTATATTTGCAAAATCATCTTTACCAAGTTTTGTTACCATTGTTATGTCGGCTCCTGCCTTTTTAGCTGCCACACCCTGATTAAAACCTTTTCCTCCAGGCCCTATTTTGAACATATTGCTTTTTACTGTTTCTCCCTCTACTGGTAAATGAGGCGCTCTAGCCATTAAGTCCACTACAAAGCTTCCTACTACTGTAATATGTTTTTTCATATCTTTTCCTCCTTTATGTAACCGCTTACATTTCCTCTAAAATATACTACTTTATTCTTTCTCTGAACCTTTTAGTAACAATTTTGGCATAAGAGTTAATCTATTGGTCCTATCTTGTTTAGTAGATTTATTTAACTTTTCTATAAGCATGTCGGCGGCTATACTACCCATTTCAAAGGTTGGTCGGGATATAACTGATATTGGTATTCCTAAAACATTTAATGTTTCTATTTCATCAAACCCTATTATAGCCATATCTCTTGGTATGTTTATTGAGTTTTCCCTAAGAGCTTTAATACAACCTAAAGTCATCATATTGTTACATGTAAATATTGCCGTAGGTGGGTTTTCCATATTTATTATTTGTTTTGTAATTTCATATCCACTATTTAGCTTAAAATCTCCAAAGAAAACATATTCTTCTTTTATGGGAATCTTATGTATAGCCATTGCTTTTTTATAACCTCTATAACGATCTCTACCAGGCTTTGAAGTTTTAGGACCAGCTATAATAGCTATATCTTTATGCCCTTCTTTAATAAATGCTTGTACTCCATCAAATGCACCTTGTACATTGTCTAGAAATACTCCATCAAAGTTTGAATATTTTACATCCCTATCTATTAATACAATAGGAATACCCATACTTTCAAGCAATGATAAGTATTCACTATTAAATTCATTTTTATCAGATGTTGGAGTAATGATGATACCTTTAATTCTTTGCCCTTTTAACATTTGAAGATATTTTTTTTCTGTATCAACGTTTTCATTTGTATTGCAAAGTATAATGTTTAAATCATTTTTTTCTGCTACTAATGTAACACCTTTAATAACCTCTCCAAAGAAAGGATTGTTAATATCAGGTACAACTACCCCTATTATATTTGTTTCATTTTTAGATAAACTTCTTGCCACAGCATTAGGTATATAATTTAATTCTTCTATAATATCCAAAACTAACTTTCTAGTTTCTTCACTTACGGGACCTGAATCGTTTATTACCCTAGATACTGTAGCTGAAGATACTCCAGCTTTAGCTGCAATATCCTTAATTGTAACTGCCATTTTATTTTCTCCCTTTACTGTATTGAATGTAATCGCTTACATGTAATATACAGTATGTTTTTAAAAAAGTCAAGCACAATAACCTTCCCTAAGTAGATTATATTGACTGCTTTATAATTAATGTCTACTTTAAGGGGGACCACGGTCCCCACTGACTCCTTCTCCTTAATCCCTAGGAATCTTTATTTTATCTCCTGGATGTATTTTACTAGGATATTCCATTTTGTTATACATAGCTAATTCCAGCCAATCTACACCATACCTTTCTCCTATTCTAAAGAGTACTTCTCCTGATTTTACAATATGAATTTTATTTTCTTGATTTATATTTGTTTCTTTTAAAATGTTTTTATTCTCTTCTATTATGCTATTAATTAAGTCTTTTATTTCTTTGTCTTCTTCTAATTCTTTACCTTCTTTCTTATTAAATAATTTAGCTTTTTTAGATATTATTTTATTGTTAAAAAGCTTTATATTTATTATACCTAGGTTTTCAGTATATTTTCCTGATTGAACTATTAGTGTATTATCTACTTTCATTCCTTTATCTATTGCATCGTGACTATGGGCATCTATTATTATGTCTATACCTTTTACATTTTCAGCTATATCTATAGAAGAATACTTTCCTTTTTTATTTATACCTATATGAGTTAAGGCTATAATCATATCTACGTCTTTTTCTTTAAGTTCTTTCACCATTCCAAGAGAAGCTATTACTGGATTTAAAAAATTAATTCCTTCTACGTTTGTAGGTTTAGTTGCATATTCAGTATCTGGAGTAATAACGGCAAATATGCCTATTTTTATACCATTTACTTCTTTTATAATATAAGGTTTAAAATCATTTTTACCATATTTATTAGAAAAATTCCCTGATAGCATTGGAAAGTCAGCCATAGCTTTTAGTTCTAATAACCTTTCATATCCATAGTCAAACTCATGATTTCCTACTGCCATTACATCATATTTCATAAGATTCATAAGTCGTATAATATCTTCACCTTTTGAAATAGAAGCTATCTGGGAGCCTTGAATTGCATCTCCTCCATCTATTAAAATTGTATTTGGATTTTTCTTTTGTATTTCTTTAATTTTTGTATTCATTTTTGCAAATCCCATTCCATTATGGTCTTCTTCTAATACTCTTCCGTGGATATCGTTAGTATGAAGAACAGTTATCTCCTTTATTCCTCTTTCTTTCCTTCCCTTTTCTTCAGCAAAAACTGTATAACTAGATGTCAATAATAACATACTTATAGTATAAACAAAGCAAAGTACTAAACTAAATATCTTTTTATTTTTAAAACTCAATTTTTTACCTCCTAAATAGGAACAATATATTATTCTATATATCTTTATTTTTGCTATATAAATAGAAAAAATTCTCTATAAACAATTAAGTTATTGTCTATAAAGAATTTTTCATCCATGTATTACAATACCTACCATAAATGAGTCAATAGGGACGGTCTTAGTTGACTCATTCTGAGTCAGTCAAGACCGTCCCCGGTGACTCAATGAGTCAGTAAGGACCGTCCCTACTGACTCACTGGATTTAACCTCCACCAATGAAACTACGAACTTCTATATTACTGTCTTTATTAAGTTTTCTATTATAGTTATCTTTCGGTATTGTTTCATTATCAACCTTTACTATCACTATTTCTTTAGGTAACTTTAATTTATTTAGTAATTCATTAATAGTAATTCCAGACGGGTAATTCCTTTCTCTACCATTTATTTTCATAAATATCTCCTTCTTTGCCCATCTTGCTAATTAAATAGCTTATATTTGTTCTTCTAGTAACCACCCTAATGATAATCGTTTAAGATTGCCTTCAGTAGGATTACCAGTATCTAAATCCCAACCTAGTAATTTATAATAAGTGTCTAAGGCTTCGTCAAATTCTTCCTTATTTAATGAGATTCCTTCTGAAGGTCCCTCATCAAAAGCTTCAAATAATCTATCAGGTAGATAATCATCTTTTCTATCAAATCCAATTTGTGCATTGAAGTATCTCATCATATTTATTCTTCTTTCACCAATAAGCATTAATTCATGAATAGATGTATCCCATCCAATAGCTACTTTCGCAAACTCTACTAAATCCTTTGGACCAAATAATTCCCATGAAGGACCCCATACAAACTGGCATAGACATAATATGTCCATTAATGAGAAGAAGCACTGGGTATTGAATGCAAACCTTACTTTTTCATCATCAAGTTCTCTAATATCATCATAACCTTTCCAAACCCCCAGATGGCTTAAATTGGTCCTTTCCCTGCTATCTGCTGGCATTGCAAGTATTGGATCATGTTCAGCTGATTGATGGTCAGCACCAAAAGGATTTACTGCATATATAACACCAACTGAAGGTTTCATCTCAGGCATATGTGCTGGAAGTTCTTGGCCTTTTACTGAAATACTATATTTATGAGCATCTCCTCCTATTTCTTGGGCTGCTCTATAACTTCCCTCTGCTAGTAAATTACCTATTCCTTCCCTTTTAGCTATCTTTTCAATAATAATAGGCAAGACTTCATCATTACCAAATACTAGCTCTAATCCATCTGTATCAGATTTATCAATTAGTCCTTTTTCAAAACATTCCATAGCAAAAGCTATAGTAGCTCCAGTAGAAATAGTGTCTATTCCATACATATTACACAATTGATTACTTAAGGCTATGGTTTCTAAACTAGTAATACCGCAATAAGAACCAAGAGCTGCACAAGTTTCATACTCTGGCCCACCATATAGAGGGTCTACTTTTCCAGGTATTTCTACAACTCTTTTACATCTTACAGCACAAGCATAACAAGTGTCATCTTCCTTTAAAATAGTTTCAGTCATTGCTGTACCCGTTATGTCTTTTGCACCTTCTGGGAACCATCCAGTAGACCAGTTTTTAGTAGGTAAGAAACCTTCTTCACTAAAACTTTCAAGTCCTATATTGGTACCATGTTCCTTCATTCCTAATAAAGATTCGTTATTTTCTAATCTTTCTTTAGTACTTGCTGCTAGAGCCTTAAATCCTTCTTTATCTACAGGACTTCTTCCTAACTTTTTCTTAACTGCAACAGCTTTCAGGTTCTTCGAACCCATAACTGCTCCAGTACCATTTCTTCCATTAGCTCTATTACACATATTAATAATACAGCCATACTTAACTAAGTTTTCTCCTCCAGGTCCAATTTGGGCTATATCAATTCTGTCCTCTCCTAATTCTTCTCTAATAACTTCTTCAGCCTCTCCAGTTACCTTGCCCCATACATTTGAACCATCTTTCAACTCAGCATTTTCTCCATCTATATAGAGATATACAGGTTTTTCTGCTTTTCCACGAAATACGACTCCATCCCAGCCATTTCCTTTTAAATATGCTGGAAAGAAACCTCCTGATTGACTATCCCCAACAGTATTAGTTAAAGGACTTTTAGTGGTGCAAGTCATTCTGTTTGCACCACTAATTGGAAATCCTACTAAAGGGGATACTGAGAGAACTAAAATATTCTCAGGAGATAAGGGTTCTACCTTTGGGTCCATTTCATTTAATAAAATATATAAACCTAAAGATGAACCACCAGGATATAGCCTATATATTTCACCTGGTATAATCCTTTTCTCTATTTTTCTGTTGGTTAAATCTACATCCAGTATTCTCGCATCTGGAAATGTCATCTCCACACCCCTCCGTTAATTTTATTCTGTTAAACCTCTAGCTATTTCTGTTAATTCAAATGTAAATTCTGATGTCATTTCAATTGATGATAATACTATTCCACTTCCATCTTCCTTTAATGGATAAAGAAAGTCTCTAAAGCTTCCATCTTCAAGCTGTGCATCTATAAATGTAATATCTCCAACATTTTCAGCTACTTCACGATGCTTAGCATCTTTAGTTTGTCTATATAGTATTGCTGCACCCCATCCTTCTTTACATTTAGATGGCCAATTATAAGATTCTGGCAATGTATTGTATGAGAAAGACATAGATTTTTTAGCACCTTCTAAGAATCTTTCTTCACCAGTTCTCTCAAACAATTCTGTTAAGAAACCTGCTGCTGCTCCAGAGTAATAGAATGGACCTATTGGTTTTTCTGCATTAATACAGTTTCCAATTTCATCTTCTTTAGGGAACTCTGTAACTAAATTACCAGATTTAGGATCCCAATTTACATAGTACTTTTTATCAAATTCTGGTTGAGGTTCTAGAACCTTTTCTAAAACGAAATCACCAGTTTTTATAGCT
>NFYZ01005159.1_pt1 | contig 11111 bp, 12 predicted proteins | sample 1092561 | NCBI WGS metagenome assembly NFYZ01 (sample SAMN03609887, study PRJNA323583) | gut metagenome | isolation source: feces | host: Rattus norvegicus | place: Malaysia | collected 2013 | reverse complement strand
TTTTTAATCTTTTTTATTGGTTCAGACAACTGTGCAAATGCTTCTGTCCATGATAAGTTCTTTTTATTTTTTAGTTTTTCAGCTTCTGTAGTAATCAACTCATTCAACTCTTCAACAGCATTAGTTGCTTTAGCATATGTGTCTGAAAATGAGCCATTTGTGTCAAACTCGAATTTAGCTCGTTCAATCAATTTATCTACTTCAGCTTCTTTTGCTGATACAATGTCTTCCGGTGTATCATGTTTTGCTGTAGTTGTTGTACGAGTATTGCTTGTTCTGTTGTATGAACGTCCACTATTTGATACATTGCTTGATGAGCTAGATTTGTATGATGGGTTCAAATCACTAAATATGTCATCTGCAACATTCTGCGCTTGCTGCATTCTACTTACCATGTAGTTGACTCTCTTGTTATAACTACGAGTGTTCTCTTCTATTGCTTTAGTGTTTGCTTTATTCGCTTTTACAAGTTCTGCATTGTTTGCTTTAGACACACCAGCATCAGTCAAAGTGTTGAGCCTCTTAAAGTCCCAGCCCATACCAGTCTTCTTATAGTCAACGCCTTCAACTAATTTAAGCTCTTTTATTTTGTCTTCAGATACAACATCACCAGAGTGCCATTTACGTTGCATAACGCCTCCTCTCAAAGCCATATCACGCTCAATGTATTTAGTGGTCTCTTGTTCTATCTTCTTACCCCATGCATATGCTTCACCTATAGAGATGATAGCTCTTCTTACTTTATCTGAGTTACGAACTAGCTTATCAAATGTTCTATATAAGTCATTAGTTGCACCAGTGAATTTCTCTATCTCAGAACGATTGTCTTTAAGAAATTTGTTTTTCTCTTGCTCTGTACGTAGATTTATCCATTCATTTTTCAGCTTAATAAATGATGTCAAACTTTGAGCTGAGCCTTCAGCCACAGCTTTGTGGAACTCTTCTTGCTTCTGTTTAGCTTTGTCTAATGCATCTGTTCCTTCTTTTACTGCTTCTGTACTGTTATCTGCACATAAAGCATAAGTTGTATATGCTGCTGCTCCAACCAACAACAAGCCAGTGAAGTCTCCAAGTAATGCTTTACCTACTGCCTTAGTCACATTCCAAGCTGTCTGAGCAGCTGTGTCTTTTCTAGTCAAAGATGTGTTCAACGCTTGTCTTACATTGTTTATCTTAGTTGCGACTTCTTTTTTCATCAATGTAAGTACTGATTGTTCTTGTAGCAAGTTTTGTATAGTCTGTAGACCATTGGCTATATTGAGTAGCGATAACATTGTCTGTTGTACGTTGTTCACTTGGTCTTCAGCTACGCCAAATTGAGTCATTAAGCCAGCTCCAACTTGGACAACAGCATTTACACCTTGGAACACACCAACTATCTGGTCTAATGACTTAGTATCAGATGCCATATTGGATATCTCTGCTCTAAAGTCACCCATAAAGTCATACATCTCTGCTGTCTGTTGCTTAGCGGTGTTCAACTGTGCAGCAAGTTGACGGCCAATATCTGACTGCTGCATCTCTTTGGACATAGCATTATAAGCAAGAGCCAGTTGTTGTGTAGCTTTGTTCAGCTGTGAATATGCTTGTCTTGCATTCAGACTGCCAGTTTTGACTTTATCTATGACGTCAGCTGTCTTGGATGCTGCTTTGGTTGCATTATTCATTGCAGCAGAGAAGCCTTCATCTTGTGCTGTAATACCTATTTTTAATTGTGATGCCATTTATAAATAGTTATGTTTTTGTATGCTGCTCATATATTGCAGCCTTAGCTTTCAGCCGTTCAATGTCTTCGTTGCTTATTTCTTTGTTATGCTCATCTTCGTCTGTTGGCAATGGAAATATATCTTTTGGTGACTTATGGCCTTTCATATATGGTGCCAAGCTTGACCATACGATATATCTAGTCTGCTCCCATTCATGCTTATAAGCAAATTTGACATGCTCACACAATAAGTCTAACTCGTAGTCTAATAGATTGTCCATGAAAGTCTCATACGTAACCATTCTGTTCTGTATGACCAAGACGTTAAACATTTCATGGACAATTAAAAATCCTTGTCTTTCTTTGACTTAGATTTAGTCTTTGGCTCATCTTTAGTCTTTGGCTCATCCTTAATTGGTGTTACCTTAGCTGATACTTCAACATTCTTTATAAACCAAGATGCAAAGTCAGACAATATAGTATGTTGTTGTGAGTCTAACCAGTCCATATACTCATCATATGTGATATCCAAATTCTTATGCTCATACTGTAATGTAGCCAATATAGCAGAGTAGAACAATACCACTAGACTAGTGTAAGATGATATAGTCTGCATATCGATTGAATGGCCCATAATATTCTCATAGAACATGTATATTCTAAGTGAGTAATGTAGCTCTAATTCTTGTTCTTTGATTTTGATTTTCATAAGTCTGTAATGTATGTTTTTATCTTTGATTAAAAATAAATTATTTTAGCGTAAAAAGTCAAAAGCAGAGCATGGAATAATCAACATCCACACCCTGCTTGACTTATGAAAAATGATTGAACGACGTCAATGTTGTTCATTCTTATTCTCCAGCTTGTTTCACCAATGGAGATGTACCGGTGAATGTAGCTGAGAATGTAGCATTTTCACCAGTGTTAGCATTCACTGTCAAACTAGTGATAACAGCTTTACCTTTGAGTACACCTGTAGTAGCTGGTGACCAGTTCTCTTTAGATGCATGGTCTAAGCCGTTAGTGTCATAGTCTGACGAAGCGCCAAACACAATCTCAACTGGAGTCTTGCCAATAAACAAGGTCCATAGATTGTCAAACTCTGTAGTAGAGTATAAGTTGTCTGTACTTACTTCCCATGTCAAATTACCAACTTCAGATGCACCCCAATAACCATGGTCTTTAGACGATACATCAATTGTATTACCAGTCAATGTAAGTGTATGGGCAGTAGCCAAAGCAATTGATTTGCCCTGATAAAAGAGCATCAATTCATCACCTTTTACAATTGTATTCATATTCTAGAATTTTATAATTTTACTTGTAAAATATATCAAACTTTAGTTTGATTAATATTTTTATATCGAATTGATTATCAATTCATTGCACTTTCAACACAAAAGTCAACTGTTGTATGAAAGCGTTATTGTAGATAGTCTCATTTGCTGACTGCATCGTTATTTGTGATATGTATATATTATCATCTTTATAACGTTTGCCTTCAAGCGAGTTACGTATCTCAGATGCGATTGAGACCGATACATCATATCTGTCAGTTACAGCAGTGGCAGTGACCGTAACAGTGTCTTCAAAGCATCCATCTTTACTATATGCTGACAACACACTATCTCGATTGATGACTATAAACGGAAATGTAGTGCCTTGCTTTGCATCTATAGGATATATTCGCTCGTATGGAACTAAGGCCATAAGTGCAGTATTTGCTTTTAACAGCTTTAAAACATATTTAGTTATTGATAAGGATTGTTTCATTTGTCGTTTTTAATCAAACTAAAGTTTGATACATCAATTTGATTGATTAATGTCATCTATTGTCTTTTCAACAGCAAGTATAACTTGTTGTGTGGCAGCCTCTTGTTGTGATAGTGCATTCTTTAAAAACCAGTTTGGTGCAATCGAGCCTCTGTTCTTTCTAGTTACACCCATTTCAAAAAATCTTAATCTCCAAGTGCCATCATTCTTTGTTTGGTTGCCTAATACGCTTACAAAGCCAGTAGGCAGCTTCTTCCACATATAAGTCTTAACACCTTGGATTAGCGGAATGCCAAACTTACCAGTTGTTGAGTTATATCTGAACTTAGAAGATTGTATGTTGGCCAAGACTTGGTCTCTTAACAAATTTATACCTTCTGATACACCATGCCTTGCAGCAGACATAATTCTATCATCTGCCAAGTCAAAATACTCTTTTAGTGCATCTTTTAAGTCTTGTCCTACTTCTATTTCGTATTGTTTCGTCTTACTCATTGATCAGTTCGCATTCTATGATTTTTTGATCGTATTCTCTATCATCACTGATTGCCAAGATGCGATATTGCTTGCCTTTCCATTCAAGTCTATCGAACTCAGTTATTTGCTGATATCGTCTAATATAGAAAGTCTTTGTGTAAGCATAAAACACTTCGTGGTTGATGTCCACACGGCTGCCAGTCTTGTAAGAGACAGCTGCTCTTATCCAAGCGATTGGCTTGTATGTGTCTGTTTGCTCATTGAACTCATTACGCTCAACTTCACAACGCAATATTCTAACCTTCTCATTCAGTATTCCTGCTTTCATGCTTGGCAATTATTATAATTTTTATATGCTGACAATAGATACTCATATGAATGTGGTATATCATAGTATGATGCGACAGATACAGACTCTCGATTCATATACATATTGCCAACAAAGAGCATCATTGCATGAACAACAGGTGGAGGTAGAACTCCACCGTTGTTTATAGCAATGTCTTCTAACTTAACTCCACAATGACGCTCCACTATAGCTTCTGCGACTTCACCAAGTGACTCGATATATGAGTCATCATCGATAAATTCGGCTTCAATGTTCAGATGCTTTTTAAGTGTGTTTAAATCTAAATAAGTCATGTGTATGTTAAATATAATTTTTACTTGTAAAAATATATCATACTATTGTATGATTAAATTTACAGTTGACAATCAGCCGTTTTGTGTAGTACCAAATGCAAATGCTTCTGGTCTAAGTGTAACAGCGTCGAAGAATGCGTTGATTACGATACGAACTTGGCCGTCTTTAGCAAGTGTATATGGGTCAACAACAAGGTCGATAGAGCCCCATTGGCCAATTGCTAAGTTGTTCCAATCGCCGTATGCAATGTTTTGTGCTTCAACATTTGAGGTGTTGAGTACTGGTGTACCATCAACTTCACCATTCTCCATAACGAGCTGAGTTGATTTGCTTGACTTAGGCATATTGCGAAGAGCAGCCTTAGCTTTATTGCTCATCACATATTTGCATTCACCAATTACATTTGCATCTTCAATTGAAGCTTCAAGATCGCAGATGTCTTTGAATGTAGTAATAGTCTTAGGTGATTGGCCGTAGAAGATACCAGCTGGAGTGGTAGTGCTGCCTTGTGCTGAACCAAGAATAGTAGACTCAAGTTTAGAGTTTATAGCAGCGACAATATCAGCGCGAATAGCTTGTTCTGCACCAATTGAGTCCTGTACAAGGAATTGTTTACTGATATCAACATATGCAGTCAAACGTTTAGGTTGAAGCTTTTTGCTTGAGAATGTATATCCTGCTTCTTTAGCGCTGGCAACTTCACCTTCCCAAGTGACATTACCTGCACCCATAATAGGTACTTGTACATCACCAATAAGGCCAGACATATATTTTGCACCTGCAGCGACAAGCACGTTTTTAGCTCTAAGTGGAGTAAGCAAGTCAGCAAACTCAACTTCAACTACGTCATCATGCTCATCTGTTACAGTTACAGCAGCTCTAGACTCAACTGGAAGCTGGATTTGGCCGCTGAATGATTGGCCTGCTGAACGCATCTCATCTGCACCAGCATTGATTACTGCTTGAGACGCAGCATCAAGTGAGCGATTGTTGGCGATATCATTAATTGCCTTTAAGAGTGAAAATTGTTTTTTCATTTTGTTTCTATTAGATATATTTTCTTTGTAGTCGTCGTCTTTGTCACATTGAGGTCCTTCACATGGTTCATCTGGTTCATCTGGTTCATTGTCACATGACTTTTGTTCATCTGGCTTATCACCACATGACTTAGATTCATCAGGTTCAGTCTCACATGACTTAGACTCGGCTGATTCAACAGGCTTATCCTGTTCTTTTTGTTTTTCTTGTTCTTCAGACTCATTAACTTTTGACTCTTCGTTTTGTGGTTTGTCCTTTTCCAATTCGTCTTTCTTGTCTTCTTTCATATCTTGTTCTTCTGTATTTCTAACATATTCTAAGCATCTTGCTGATACTGAAGTAGTTGGATATGCAGGTGTATAGACTGGGCTGATTTCATACAATGCGTCAAACATTATAATCTCACGCAAGTATGTGCCATCTTCTTGCTTAGTCCATACTTCACCACTGCCGTCTTCTGGCAATGAGAATGCAAAACTAGTGCCGTACATCTCACCACGCTTAATATGCTCTAACAGATCATTACCATCTTGCGTATTAGGTGCTTCAAACTCATAATATAAGCCATCATTGCGTAGGTCTAATTTTAATGAGTTTGGTGTACGAGCAAGCACTTTGCTCCAATCATGGTTGAAATAGGCAAATATGTCAGCATTCTCTAACATAGAAGCAGGCAATGCAGATGGACTAATGCGCTCGGTGAAGCCCATAAAAGCAGAGTCTTCATTGAAACGAATAGCATATCCACTAACTGTACGCCCATTTGTTGTAAATGCGCGTGCTATGCTTCTTATTTCTCTATTTTGTTCCATTTATGTATATGTATATCATATAGTATAATTCTATATAATAATAAATATTTTTTTAAATTGTTTGTATCAACTTATGTTGATTATTTATCTGGGCTTGCAGTTTGTACTGTCCATCCCGTTGGTATACCAACTTGTTCATTAGTCCATGTAGCATCTTTGCTCTTGATGAATGTACCAGTCGATGATACACCATTTAACCAATTACTAATAAATTCGCTATCTACAATAGTAAATAGTGCTTTAATGTAATTCAATTTAGAACAACCATTGAACATATTAGTATAACACATTGTTGTCAATATTGTTGCTGGTAATTCAGGTGCTTGAGTCAATGAAGAACAACCTTTGAACATATACTGATAACAACCATATTCTAAATCTGTTGCTGGTAGTTCAGGAGCTTGTGTTAATGTTTCGCAACCTTCGAACATGTTAGAATAACATCTGGCTGTTAATGTAGTAACTGGTAGTTCTGGTGCTTGTGTTAATGATGCGCAACCATTGAACATGCTAGAATAACAACCTGTGGCTAATGTAGTAGCTGGTAGCTCTGGTGCAGTTTTAAGTGATGAACAAGCTTGGAACATGTTAGAATAACAACCATATGCCAATGTAGTAGCATGTAATTCTGGGGCTTGTGTAAGTGATGTACATCCTTTGAACAAGTAGCAGAATGCATAATCAGTTAATGTTGTACTAAAATTAAGAAGTGACATAATATTACCACTTGCAGCAATAGAACCAGTCATAACGAATTGCTTATATATATTATGTGCTTCACCAATTGGTATCTCATCATCTGACTTCAAATACATTTTGTCGCCATCAGACAATGATATAGCAGACATATTCCAGTTTTGCCATTGTCCATTATTCAGCTTGTATTGTATTACTTTGTTAGCTGATGTGTTTGGTGTACCATTCTGTGTCATTGCGGCTGTACTATCACCAGTTGAAGTAAAGCACAAATATTCATTCAACTTAGCCCCATAGCATCCAGTATGCCAAGTCTTGCCATTCACATCAACTAGAAGCAGCTCAGTGTCTTCAGCGACAGCAATATCAGCATATCCATTCGCTCTGACATATTCTTTTAGTCCATCAACTGAGCCCATGTCAGCAATCAGATTGTCAAAGTTTGTATATCCAAATGCTCGTATACAATTATTTACTGTGTAAATCATATCTCATTTGTATCTTTTTCTTGTTGATTATCATCTTGATTGATTTTGTTCTGGTTGATGTCTGTGTAAGGTATGAACAAGTCATCACATCCTTGCTTTGGATTCAGTCCAAAGAATTGTCTAGCTTCATTTATTGACATAATGCCGTTGCTGACAAGTGTAGATGCGTAGTTTGCCATATCTGTCTTGTTGCCTTTCATCAACGCAGACTCATCTAAGTCAATATATAAGTTGTCATGCATATAGCTTGGTGCTGTATACACAAGTTTTCTGTTCAGCTCATCTTCAATCAGCTCAATGTAAGGCATTAAGGTGTATTGAACGAACTGTAGGTTCATTGCTTCAACAGTAGAGTATGATGAGTGTGACAAGTCTTGTAGCAACACTGGACTGATGCAGAAAAATCTTGCAATCTCTTGTATGTTGAATACACGTGACTCAATCATTTGTGAGTCAGCTGCATTCTGTGACACTGGTATGAAGTCAGCATCACCTTCTAGCACAGCAAGTCCAGATGTAGTCTCACCACTTCCATGTACTTGCTGCCAGCTTGAGCGTATAGCTTCTTTCTGCTCATCACTTACTATACCACGACTAAACTTTAGTATACCTTTCACATTACAGCCAGAGCTGAAATAATCTTCAGCTGCAGACTCAGTGTAGTTAGACAAGTCCATAGCTCGCTGTGCATATGACAACAGTCCACGGCCAACATATCCATCATTGGTGTTCTTGTATATGTGTATCATATCAATGCAATCAACACGACCAGGCACTGTTTTATATCCACTAACTATGTAATACAATGTGTCGTTCTCTGGTATAGACTGCGCTGAGACAGCTGACTCTTTTAAGTATATCAAGTCAACTGGGTTGCCTTTGCTGTCTCGTTTGATGTATGCATATCCATTGCCATGTAGCATCATATCCCATACAAGCTGTTTGATGAAGTTGAACTTGCTCATCCTCAAGCTGTAGAATAGACGTTCAAAGTAGTGATGGTCAATTAGTTGTGTATCATTTACTGCTGTCTGCTTAACTTTAATTGGTAGCTCGGCAATAGCATTAGATATCATCTCTACGGCAGCAAAGACTGCAGACAGAGTCAAATGTGTCTTCTTTGAGTATTTTCCAAAGAACAAGCCATCAGAATATGGCTTCACATAGACTAAGCCTCGTTTCTCTGTTTTCTTTTTCTTAAACCAAGACATGTATTTCTTTTATGTTTTTGTTTGTTTGATTAAAAATAAACAATTTACAATTGTAAATTGTTTGTATCATACGTAGTATGATTATAGTGTTGTTAACTTAGCAGCCACAACTGGCTCATTCAATGCTCCACCTAATGCTTGTAGATTAGATATTACAGCATCTATCTTGTTGCATCTGCTGTCTCCTTTAGTTGGCTTGCAGTTGTCGTTCCAGTCCACTTTTAGCTGAGCATTGTCAAAGCACCATATCACAAGTGGATTTCTGTCCAATACAACTCTATCACTACGCAATAGACGTTCAAACTCTTTAGTTGGACGGTTGAAATTGCCAATTGCTTGGCTGAATGGCTCTAATGGTAGGCCAGCTTGCTCGGCTGATATTGCCCATTGTGTAGCATTCCAACTATCATAGTTGACTGATGCAATACGGCATATCTTATTGATTTCCAATACTTTATTTAGTATGTAGTCATAGTCAACAACATTGCCTTCAGTTACATGTAAATAGCCTTTTCGATGTGCTTCTTTATATAGCTCACCATTGGCTGACTCTTTAAGTGCAGACTCAGGTAAAAATAACCAAGTTTTGAAATAGCATTTTCCATCTTTCTCTATCATAGCACTTACTGCTGTCAAGTCGCTTACTGCTGACAAGTCGACGCCAATATATGCATAACTGTGCTTGCCTTTACATATATCTTCTAGCTCAAATGGCATTGAATTGGTTACCAATAAGTTATGTGGTAGCCATACTTCTGCCGACTGCATCCACTCATTGAAATTCTTAGTGCGAACACCAACTTCAAGTGATGTGTTGTTTAGAGCAGACTTCACCTCATCACGCATATACTCATATGTTACTGTCTGTCCTAAACTTGGTGAGCATTTTATCCAATTATGCTCATCTGTCCAGTCATCACCTTCATCTAATTGGTATATAAGGCTGAATTGGCTGTCGTCTTGTTTGGAGCCAGACAAGATGTCTTTGCATGTGTTCCACATACTATAGCATGGATATGAGTCTCCAATTAGAAAGCCGGCTGTAGTAATTACAATAGACAATGGCTGTGTACGCATGCCTTGGCTTGACTTCATCACATTATACAAGTCCCAATTTCTTTGAGCATGCATCTCATCAATGACAAACATCTGACTGTTATATCCATCATTGCCCATACTGTCGCTTGATAGAGTCTGTATGTATGACTTGGTGCATGGAACTCTTACATCATTGCGATATATTTTATATATAAGTCCTTTAGGGTCAATTGATTGCGCAAAGTCTTTGGTCTGGCGGAAGCATATGCCTGCTTGTTTTGCTGAGTTGGCCACAAAGTCGACTTCAGCTCCGGACTCGTTGTCTATAGTAGTGCAGCATAGACTTAGAGCAGCAGCAAGAGCAGTCTTGCCATTCTTACGGCTCAAGAACATGAAGACTTTTTTCGTTACTCTATAGCCAGTGTCACGCCATTTAAAGCCAAATATGTTAGCAAATGCAAACTGTTGCCATGGTAGCAATATGAATGGCTTGCCGGCATGCACACCAGTAGAGTGCTTCATCTTAGCGACAAAGCGTATCTTCTTGTCAACATCAGCTTGGTCAAAATACATGTCATCACGTTCTAAGAACTGTATAAAACGAGATGCTGCTTGCTTTATAGTCTCACATGCATTTATTCTGCCGCTTAGGACGTCTTGTGCGTATTGGTAATATTCAGTTTGTTCAATCATTGGATATAATTGTTTGATAATCAACCATTTAGAATAGAATCAATATATGCTTGAGTATCAGAATTTTGTTGATTCTTATTTAGACTCATCATTCTAGCTTTATTTAATGGACTGACTGCGAATTGGTTGAGTATACGTAGAACATTGTTGTATGCGATGTTCATTACACTGAAGCTGCGTGATTTGGCTAGTCTATTTCTATCATCTCTAGACAAAATACCATACTTAGACATATCATCTCTTGCTTCAAGATAGACATTATACCAGTCTCTAATCAATATGAGCATAGGCAAGAACTCTTGTGGAACTTGCTTATAGTCGCTTTCTAATTGAGTTATAATTACTTGCAAGAATAGTTTGCAGTCATCGCTGCATTTGTCTAAGATGCTTTGATAGTCTGCTGTATTGCGCTTTAGATTGCGCTTGCTGTCGTTTATCATTGTTTTATATTATATCTTTTATATAAAAATAATCAAATTGGAAATTTGATATATTTGCGTTAGCAAATTAAACAATTTTTTTGCATATTTGAAATAA
>NFYZ01008610.1_pt1 | contig 11112 bp, 13 predicted proteins | sample 1092561 | NCBI WGS metagenome assembly NFYZ01 (sample SAMN03609887, study PRJNA323583) | gut metagenome | isolation source: feces | host: Rattus norvegicus | place: Malaysia | collected 2013 | reverse complement strand
AAGCAGTATATAAAGGATTAAAATTAGAAGTAGGAGATTTAGTTACTCCTCTATAAAATTTTTAGTTAATCAGAAAAACCACTTAAACTAGGAATAAATCTTAGGTTAGGTGGTTATTTTAGTTGATTAAGTTGTATAATAATGATTGTTTAAAAATTTTGCCTATCTTACCAGAACATAGTGTAGATATGGTTTTAGCTGACCTTCCGTTCGGGTCAACTAGAAATCAGTGGGATTCTATTATTCCAATGGATCAGCTTTGGGGGCAGTATAAACGCTTATTAAAAGTAGGTGGGGTAGTTGCTTTGTTTGGTGATGAACCTTTTTCATCTAGTTTAAGAATGTCTAATCCTAAATGGTATCGTTATGATTGGTATTGGATTAAAAATAGAGGTTCTGGTTTTCTTAATGCTAAGAAAATGCCTTTAAAAGCAGTGGAAACTATTTCCATTTTTTATCCTAAGCTTCCTCTTTATAATCCACAAATGAGGACAGGATTTAAGCCTTATCATAATGTTAGTAATGGCATTAAGAGTAGTAATTGGGGTTCGTATAAAACTGGTTGGGTTACTAATAATGAGGGTACTCGTTATCCAGTTAATGCTATTCACTTTAATAAGTTAGCAAAGACTATCCATCCTACTCAAAAACCAGTTGATCTATTAGAGTATTTAATTAAAACATATACTAATGAGGGTATGACTGTATTAGATAACGTAATGGGTTCCGGTTCTACTGGAGTTGCTTGTAAGAACCTAAATCGTGATTTTATTGGAATTGAAAAAGATCCAGATTATTTTAAGTTAGCAGAGGAGAGAATTAATGGGAACATGGGTTAAAGCTCTACTTTTTAGTTTGTTAATTTTAGCTGTTATTGTTATTCTTTTTGCTGTTGTTGGTTATAGTGTATTATTTTTAATTTCACTTTTCCATATTACTGTTGATTTTAGTTTTTTAAATGCTGTGTTTGCTGGTGGGGCAACCTGTGTTTGCTTTAGCTTAATTGGGGGTATCTGGAGTGAAAAATAGATTAAAGAGTGGGTTAGCTTATATTGTTTTTATAATTTTTGTTAGCCTGTTATCTTCTGGTATTGTTTATCTAGTTTCCTTTATTCCTTTTTTGGGTCCTATTCCTAATTACTCATATTTATTCTGGCTTTCATTTTTATATCTTGTAGAGATTAAGATTATTGAGAAATTATTTAATTTACATACTAATATCTTATTAATAATTTTATTTGTTTTTGTGTATGGATCTGGTTTTGGTTTCTTAGGATTACCAGCTAATAATTGGTTAGCTCTTTTCATGGTATTCTTATCTATCTTAACAGTTTCTATGGTTCAGTTAGGTTTTCGTAATTTTAAGCGAGGTGTGAATGGTAAAACAAAAGATAATTAAATCGCCAATTAATTATATGGGTAGTAAGAGACGTTTACTCCCTCAATTATTACCAGAATTACAACAAGATCATATTGATGTATTCTTTGACCTGTTTGCAGGCGCTGGTAATGTTTCTTTAAATGTTAATGCTCAGTTCCATATCTGGAATGATCTTTCTACTCCTTTGGTTCAAATGTTTAAGGATTTATCTACTTTAAATACTTTGCAGTTTGAAGCTCTAAAGAGTATTTCATTGGATTTAACTAATAAGGACAAATTTTTGAAGTTAAGATCTGATTATAATTCTGGCTATTTTGAATACGAATTTGATAAATCTATTTCTCTCTATCTGTTGACTATTGCTTCTTTTAATGGCTTACCTAGGTTTAATAAATCCTTTGAATATAATATGCCTTATGGTAATGCTGAACGGGTTAATAGACGCTATTTAGAGAATAAGTTAAATATTCTTGGTGACTTTATTAAAGTAATTAAAAATGGTTCTTATGGATTTACTAATAAGAGTTATGATAAGGTCATTAATCTTAATACTATTCATGATAATGATTTAGTTTATATGGACCCACCTTATAGTCTAACTACGGCTACTTATAATGATGGTAAGCGAGGTCTTAATTGGACTGAGGAAGACGATGTTAAGCTAGTAGATTACTTTAGAGATTTAACGCAAGCTGGAATTAAAACTGCGATGTCTAATGTGCTATCACATCGTGGAAAAGAGAATAAAGTTTTAGCAGAGTTTATTAAAGCTAATCCAGATCTTAAAGTTATTCATTTTAATATGGATTATTCTAATTCAACCTATCATACTAAATCTGGTAAAAGTGATGAAATTTTAATCAAAAACTATTGACATCTATTGCGAATGAGTCTAATATGATAAATGTAGAATCTATTTATTTAATAGATTCACTCCTTTTTATTAATATTAGTATTTATAGTGTTTGAAAAGCCTACAGTATTATCAATCTCCAGTAAACTGTGGGCTTTTCTTTTTGCCTTTTTTAGATTATAATTGTATTAAATTATTGTGAAAAGAGTTTGGCTAATGCAAACAAAAGAAAGTCCTAAAAAAGAACAATTAACTAAGATGACTGTTTCTACTGGCTGTCCTTATTGTCATTATCCCCATAAGGTAGAGTATTTGCCCGATAGTGGAATGGGAGTATCAATTGAATGTGATGACTCAGGTGTTATTCAGCCTTATCTATCTGTAGAACATACAGGTAATTTTGATGAGGATTTATTGGCTGATATTGTGGAGCAGATTGAGATTAGGTTTTGTCCTTTTTGTGGCAGGGAGTTGTAATTATGGATGGTTGTACTTTTACATTTAAAGAGATAGAAGATCATATAGCTAGGGTAAAACAGAAGGCTTTAACAAGTGCAATGAGGAATAATCCAGTCTATGGTCCTTTTTCAGACGCACTAGAAAAGTGTTTACTGGGTTTGTCTAAAGAATATGTTAATTTAGGGGGTACCTTTACATTTAAGCTTACCTATAAGGAGCTTAGAGGTTATTTAGGTGAAGAACGGTTTAAGGCAGAAGCACTAAATAATATTGATAGTTACTTTGTTAGTGCTATTAAAGTTTTTAGTTATTTTTATGGTGTTAAGATTTATAGTGTTACTATAGATAATGACCTATTAAATAGTGACTCTTATCTTATTAGTGTTTCTATGGGTATGTTTGACGAATTAAATGTACATTATCCAGAAGATTAGTAATTGAAAAAGTCTAGGATTAAGTTCTTAGGCTTTTTTATTATGCTATAATTAAGTGGTGCAAAGGTGGTGATAGCTAATTAGCTTAAAAACAATTTATCGAAAGTCTTTACAGAAGGTTGTTGATAATACTAGTGCTGAGACATTTTTGCCCGATATTGATCGGATTATGCTAAAGTATAAGCATTTAGGATTGACTAAAGAGCAACAAATGAAGATCTTAGAACAGCTTAGCATTGCTATTGACGTAAAGATTAGTAGATTAGCACAAGAGATTCGAGAGGAAGATGATAATTAAGTGGATGGTAAACAATTAACAAAGTTGGCTAGGTCTATGTTTAACTTGGGTCCTAAAGATCCTATTACGGTTGACCAATTAAATTATGTGCTGGGTATGAGTAGACCTAGTAATTATTTACTTCAACACCATACGATTAACGGTAAACCATTAACGTTTAGTGTTCCTGATCACGACACTACGAAAGCACTTTCACATCGTCCTTGGCAAAAAATGGTTATTGACGATGTTAATTATCCAGATCTGTGCGTAATTAAAAGTCGTCAGTTGGGTTTTTCGGAAGTCGGAATTGAACAGATGATTTATTGGCTTGATATACATAGCGTTGATAAGCCTAATGGTTTATATACATTCCCTAGATAGGGTGGGGCTTTTAACAGTAATGTTAATTGAAATAAACCTGCTAAACGGGCAAAGCCTAAAAAGCTGGTAAGAAAGACTAAGCTCTTATAGAGTAGAGTTAACCCCGTACCAAGTAAAAAGGTCTAACGACTATATACAGGTTATCTTATATAGATAGAGATATAGTCTTACAGCGTAATAAATTACGTTTACATTTGTAAACCTACAGACAACTTAATGACTTCTATAAGCAACGTATTCTACCTGAGTTTGAGTCTGGATATTATAAGTCTTTAATTAAAGATCCTAAGACAACCACAATGAATGGTATGAAAATTAGAGATTCTAATTTAATTTTCCGTACTAGTTCACAAGGTAGTTCTATGGAAGGTCTAAAAATTGATCGGCTTGCGCTGGACGAGTATGACCGTTTAAATCCTTTAGCAGAGCAGTCAGCAATCCAGTCTATGCAGTCTTCACCTTATAAGATTGTAAGTAGATGGTCAACGCCTACCGTACAAAATTACGGGATACATCGTCTGTTTTTACAATCAGACCAGAGACGTTGGGTACATACTTGTCCTCATTGTGGTTTTGAACAGGTTCTTGACTATGAGAAGAATGTAAAACAAGTAAATAAAGATGGTATAGATACAGACGCTAGAGTTGTACAGCCGGGTACTTTTCAGTTTGTTTGCCAGAAATGCGGAAAATTGCTTGATCGGTGGTACGATGCCAAGTGGATTGTAACCCGTCCCGGTTCAGGACGTAGACACGGTTATGCGATTTCACAGATGGATAAATTATGTGTCCCTTTTAATAGTAATATTAATTGAAATAAACCTGCTAAACGGGCAAAGCTTAAAAAGCTGGTAAGAAAGACTAAGCTCTTATGGAGTAGAGTTAACCCCGTCCTAATAAAATGGCTAACGACTATATACAGGTTATCTTATATAGATAAAGATATAGTCTTATTTATAATGAAAATTATATAAATAAAATAATAGGCAGTGTGGATCACGGCGGACAAACTGAAGGAGGAGGAAATGCGGGCGCCTTCCAAGCAGTTTTTCTACAACTACTCACTTGGAATGCCCTATGAAGATAAGGGTGCAACTTTTAGAGATGAGGATGTCTTAACTCATATTGATAGTAATTATACTAAGCCAGATGATAGAAGTAATTATAAGTATGTGTCTATTGGTGTTGATTGGGGTGAGCACGTGCATTCGATTGTTACTTTAGGTATGAGAGGTAATGGTCAAATTGACCTTATGGATCTTACTCAAATTCCTAGATCAACTGGTGTAGAACATATTGAAGAAGACTTAAATTTAGTCATGAGAAAGATAAATCAGTATCAGCCTGATATTATTTGTCCTGATTTAGGATTTTCTGGTAATTATGTACAGAAGATGATGGCTTATTATGGTATTCAACGTGTATATGGGGTTGTTGTTAGGTCTGCAAAGACTAATGGTGATTTTAATGCACACTTTAATGATACAGATTCTACTGTTACTTTAGATAAGCTTACTCAAAATGTTATTCTTATGGGTAATATTAAGCGTGGTGATATTCATTTCTGGTCTGGTTCTCAGAACGATCCAGAAGTTAGAAAGCTTATTACTCATGGTAAAAATGTTGTTATTCGTACTGATGAAAAAGAAAATCAGCAAACACATTTAATTGAGTATAGTAAGGTTATCCTACGTAAGGGACCAGATCATTATTTCCAGTCAATGGTATATGCAATGGTGGGACTTGATAAGCTAATGAAAGAAGAAGCAATGAAGCGTAGAAAGTCAACTCAGATTGATTATCTCGATAATGACATCTTTACTCCAGAACAGACTGATATACAACGTGAATATGAAATTAAGAACGAAACAGAGTTTTAATTAAGTAGAGACCTCTACTAGTGTAAAAGCTAGTAGAGGTCTTTTTCAGCTATATTATAAAGAGAATTGTAGGTGCTTTAATGTATATTTTAAGTAAAGGGGTGAAGATTATATGAGTTTTTTAGATCGCTGGTTTGGCTCTGATAATACTGATGATTATATTGATCTTGAACAGTTGAATAAGCAAGAAGTTGCTAAAAGCTTTAGAGCTGGTAAATCAGATCAGCGGGTTGATAATGCTTATATTCAAATTGGCGTAGATAGTCATAGTCGCCAAAATCCCCAGCGAGAAAAGATTAATCAAGATTATTATTTAAGAAAGAAAGATCAATTAAGAGCTTATGCAGATGATTTATTAGTTCAAGCAATTATTAGAACTAGAACTAACCAGATCTTAAACTTTGCTACCCCTGCTCGTTTGTCTAGTGACGATAATGGATTTAGGGTAGTTAAAAAAGGTAAGCAAGTTAGTGATATGACAACACATGAAAAGAATGTTGCTAAAAAGTTAGAGGACTTTATCTTTTACACAGGTAAAGATCAATTAGATTGGCGAGATGACTTCCCAACTTTCTTGGCTAAGATTATTTATGATTTTTATGTGTTTGATCAAGTTAACATTGAACGGGTTTATGAGAGTAAGCGCTCTAACAAATTAAATCACTTTAATCATGTAGACGCTTCTACTGTTCTAATTGATAAATACCCGACTAGTATTGATAAGCCTAAATCATTTGTGCAGGTAGTTAATAGCAATGCTAGTGATAAGGATAGAATTTATTTTAATAGTAAGGAATTAGTATTCTCTACTTATTGGAGTCAAGATAAGCCTTATTCAGGTGGTTATGGTTTTTCTCCTGTAGAAGCAGGTATGGAGCATATTCAATACCATATTAACGTAGAACAGTTTAATGCTCGATTCTTTAGTCAAGGTGGTATGACTCGTGGTCTTTTACTTTTAGATCCGGGTGACGGTTCTGGTACGTCTCAATCTAATTTAGACGCTTTAAGACGTAATTTAACTCCAGCGCAAGGAATTAATGGTTCATGGAAAATTCCTATTATTCAAGCTCATGATGCTAAATATGTGAACATGACACAATCATCTAAGGATATGGAATTCATTAATTTCCTTAATTATCTTAATAATATTATTTGTGCTGATTTTAATATTCAACCAGACGAAATTAACTTTCCTAATCGTGGGGGAGCTAATGGTAAGACTGGTGGTAGTACTTTAAATGAGGGTAATACTACTAGAACTAAGATAGATGCTTCACGTAATAATGGGTTAGAACCTGTTATGAAGTACATTGAACGTCTAATGACTGATAAGATCTTACGCTATGTTGACTCTGATTATATGTTTGTCTTTAGTCCAAGTGACCAAGGTAAGGAAAAGCAATTACAAGATGAGTTAGCACTAAAACTAAAAAATGGGATGACGATAAACGAAGCTCGGAGTGCGATGCATTTATCGAAGCTTGATCTACCTGATATTCCGGGTAATTCTGATAACCTTATTCAATGGTTAGCTATTCAAGATAAGATGAATCCAGAAGCCAATGCAGAACAGCAACATCAGAATGATTATAAGCCGGGACACAGACAGTCATTAGATAAGAAACCAGACGCTAAAGAAGATCCTAATAAACAAGATCCTAAGAGTCCAGAAGAGACTAACGTAGGAAATACAGATTAGTTAGTTTCCTATATTATTAAACAGAAAAGTTTATGTATTCTAAGTAGATGGGTGGTGAGATTGAAAGTTGAAAAAGGATTTTGATGTATTCTTACCAATTGACAGAGTAGAAAAGTCTGGTGACGGTGACGAAGCTACTTATACGATTTCTGGGATGGCTTCCACGTCAGATAAAGACCTACAAGGGGAGACGATAGACCCGCAAGGTATAAATGCGGATTATCTATTGTCTGATGGTTGGGTCGATTTTGAGCACGATCGTGACCAAGTAATTGGAGTACCTACAGAAAATACATACGTAGACTCTAAAGGATTGTTCCTTGAAGCTAAGCTTTTTAAGAATATGCCACAGGTACAAGATATTATTAAGCTTTACCATAACATTAAAGATAATCATATTGATAGACAACTTGGTTTCTCTATTGAGGGTAATGTTTTAGAGCGAGATGCTAGTGATGACTCTATCATTAGACAGGTTCAAATTACCGGTGTAGCTGTAACTAAGAATCCAGCTAATACCCATGCTACTTGGGAATTGGTTTCTAAGTCTATTTTTGGTTTAGAGGACGATAAAGAGCCTGCTAAGACTCCAGATACTACAGATTCTAAGCCAATGTTAAGTATGACTGTAAAATTAGATAAGACAAATAAAGCTCTAACTGCTGGTCATGGAATTACTCCTGCAACTCAGACTGATGGTGGAGCATTTAGAACAGAAGCTCTTTCTGGTCAATTGGTTAGTTTAGCAGAGAACATGAAACAGGCTCGTAAAATTGGGCTAAGACCAGTTGCTAATTCAGTAGCTGATATTTTAGCTCATAAGGACTCTGGAGACGATGTAATGATTTTGTTCTTACAATTATTCGAGGGTCTTTCTTATAATGACTCACAGGCTGTGGTTCATGCAATTAATACTAATAATTTAACTACTAATAGGTTAGAAAGAATTTTAAGTGGTGCGGACGACATCACTGATGATGACTAAGGAGGATTAAATTTTGCCTGATAAATTAAAGAATGCTATGGAAGCTATTGATAAAGCTCGTAAGTCATTAGCTTCTACAGAAGATAAGGTAGAAAAGTCTGCTGAAGTTGAAAAGACTGATTCAGATGTAAAAGCACAAGAAGAAGCAACTAAGTCTACTGATGAAGCTGAAAAGAATGTTAACCAAGTTACTATTTCAGATGATAATGAAAAAGTAGCTAAGGACGTAGATGATGACGATGATGTAGAAGAATCTGCTGATAAGGCTAAGAAGTCAGAATGTAATGCAGATAGTGAAGCTAAGGATGACAAGGCAACTAAGTCTGCTGATGAAGCTGAAAAATCAGAAGACGAACCTGCTGTAGAAAAGAATACAGATGCTAAGACTGAAGAAGCTAAGGCTAAACAACATAAAGAATTAGCTAATGTTGATGATCCTAAAGGACACGAAGAAGCTTCTAAGTCGTTTGATACTAGTGCTGTAATTGACGCTTTAGCTAAGTCTGTTGATACTATGGCAGAAATGCAAAAGTCTTATAAGGAATTAGCAGAAGCTTCTATGGAAATTGCTAAGTCATTCTTAGCTAAGCAAGAACCTATTGAGGATCAAGCTGAAAAGTCAGTAGAAAAGTCCCAAACTGAAAAGTGTGGAGACAGTGCTGATGTTGAAGAATCCGCTGATAAAAAGGATAAGGCTAAGAAGTCTGCTGATGATAACCAAGAACCAGAAGATAGTGCAGACAGTGAAGCTAAAGACGATAAGGAAGACAAAGCTAAGAAGTCTGTAGAAGAACCTGCTGATAATGCTGATGAGGCTGAAAAATCAGTTGAAGAACCAGCAGAAGAAGATAAGGCTGAAAAGTCAATCCCTACGGGTAAGGCAGTTGCTACTGGTTCAGAAGAAGCAGATACAGTTGATAAGTCTGTAGATACACCCGAAGAAGATGGCGTTACTAAGGAAGCTCTTGAAAATGTAATTGCTAAGTCATTGCTTGGCTTTGACGGTGTACAAAGTGGCGTTAACTTGGAACGTAAGCAAGCTTTAAAGAGTCTTTTAGCTGATACTAGAGGACTTAAAGGTTCTACAGTTCCCGATAGTTTTATTGAAAGATATAACGAAATTTAGTTTTTAATTAAAAAACCATACTTATGTCTATATTAGATATAGACAACGAATGGTAAAATGGAAAGGATGAAAATTTTGCCAGAATTAAAGAAAAAGACTGTAGTAAAGTCTGTTTTTAAAGAAGATCAAGAAGACCGGTTAAATAAGTCTTTAAATACTGATAAGGCAGACCGGGTTGTTAAAGCCTTTACTGCTGGGACTGGGATTACACCAGAAACGCAACCAGATGGTGCCGCTTACCGTATGGAAGCTTTAGATCCAGAATTGAACATCTCTACTTATGGAGACGAAGATTACACAATCTATAAGGATCTCGCTAAGGTACCTGTTAACCAAACAGTTCAAAAGTATACTGTTTACTACTCACATGGTCGTACAGGACACCAAATGTTCCAACCAGAAATTGCCAAGCTTCGTTCTAACGAACCTCATGCACGGCAAAAGACTGTTAACGTTAAGTTCCTTGTAGATACTAAGGGTAGTTCATTTGCAATGCAATGGGCTAATACAACTGTTGATACCAACATCCTGTTGGAAATCTCAGCTATTAACAACATTGCTAAGGCTATTGAATATGCTACTTTCTATGGTGACTCAGACTTAGCTCAACAAGATGGTGAAGGTCTTGAGTTTGACGGGCTTGAAAAGTTAATGGACGAACATAATAAGATTGATATGCGTGGTTCTTCCCTTACACCACAAGCACTTAACTTAGCCGCTGTTAAGATTGCTCAAGGTTATGGTACACCAACTGATGCTTACATGCCGGTAGGTATTAAAGCTGATTTTGTTAACGAACACCTTGGTGCACAACGTATCTTACAACCTAACTCAGCAGGTGCTGGTATGCAAGTTGGTCTTGATATTCAACGGTTCATTTCAGCTCGTGGTAACATTGCTCTTCATGGTTCAACTATTATGGACCTTGATAAGAAGCTTGATATGGACGGTGCTGTAGATCAAGACGCTCCAGTAGCTCCAACTGTTAAGGCAGAAGTTGTTACTGGTGACGCTGGTATGTTTATGGCAGACGACAAGAAGGACAAAGATGATAAGGTTGTTCTTAACAAGTCTGTTGGTGTTGACTTGACTTACCGTGTAGTTGCTGTAGGTCAACAAGACTCATTACCATCTGATGAAGTTAAGGTTCAAGTTAAGAACCCTACTGATACTGTTAAGATTACTGCAACTCTTAACCGTATGGTTGCTAACATTCCTGATTATGTTGCAATCTACAGAAAGTCAGATGTTCCGGGCGATGACCAATTCTGGCTTGTAGGTCGTGTAGCTATCTCTAAGATGGCTGGTGACGGTACTATCGTATTCGAAGATAACAACGAAACTATTCCGGGTACTGGTGACGTATTCATTATCGAAAATCGTCCAACTACAGTACGCTACCTTGAATTTGCGCCAATCACTAAATTCCCATTAGCAATTACCACCACTGCCACTAATGTTGCATATTTGTGGTTTGGGAGTTTAGCATTAATCTTCCCTAAGCGGGTAGCTTTGCTCCATAACACATTATACAACTCAACAGCTAAGTCAATTCCTTCCAGTGTAATTGATTAGTCTATAAAATAATTTATGTAAGAGTAAGATTAATTTCTTGCTCTTATTTTTTTTTT
>NFYZ01008427.1_pt1 | contig 11204 bp, 10 predicted proteins | sample 1092561 | NCBI WGS metagenome assembly NFYZ01 (sample SAMN03609887, study PRJNA323583) | gut metagenome | isolation source: feces | host: Rattus norvegicus | place: Malaysia | collected 2013 | reverse complement strand
AAAGGAAATAGAAGATTTAATACATAGCCGCCGAGAACAGAAAAGAAAGAAAATATTAAAAGAAAGAAAAGGATTCTTCGTATTAGGCAAAATTATTAGGTACTTTATTCTAGCTATAGCTTTATGGATTTTGTCCTATGTTGTATCCTATCCACTGTATTATAGGTTTATGTCAGTAATATTAATTATATTAGCTATTGTAGGATTATTTGGATATTCAACTAAGTATGTTAGGGAGAAAAAGGAAATTAGTTTACATAAGTAAAATAATGTTGTATAATGTTTTGTAGTGAAGAAGACAGAGTAGGTAGGGAGCGTTAAGTGTTAAGAGATGGGAAGTTGCTCTTAAACGAAAGCCTATTAGACTGCGTTTCTACTACCGCGTCCGCTGTCCATTAAAGAGCTTCTTTTCTTTAATGTGACAGTATCTGTCACTTAAAGAAGAGGAGGTGTGTTCATTATGGAAAAAGCAAGTGGAAGGATAACAACAAAAACTCTAGTAATGACTAGCTTATTAACTGGATTAAGTATAGTATTTACTAGATTTTTTTATTTCATGGTGCCCTTAGGAGGTATGCCAGCATTAAGACTTAGCTTTGGAGAATCTCCCATAATGGTAGCAGGTATATTATTTGGACCATTAGTAGGAGGTCTTAGTGGATTGGCGGCAGATATTGTAGGGGTTATTATAAACCCTCAAGGAAGTTTCTTCCCAGGTTTTACCCTTAGTTCTATACTATGGGGAGTAGTTCCAGGGCTTTTAAGAGTAATTTTTAAAAAAGAGGATTCAAAATTAGACTATAGTAAACTAAATTCTATAGTGTTATTTATACTATTATTAGGCATTATGAAAGTTTTTGTTTCTTCAGGTACTTTAAAGAATATATCTACCCCAGTAGTAATTACATTTTCAGTTGTACTAATAGCTTTAGTCTTTTTACCTATGTTTTTAAAGGGAAAAAGGGAAGTAGATAATGTATTCTCCTATGAGAAAGTAGTATTTATTATAAGTATAACTTATATAATAATATCCCTTGGATTGAATACTTTATGGTTATCTATTATATTTGATAAAGGATTTTTAGTTTTATTTCCAGGTAGACTTTTAAGTAGTTTTGCAAGTATACCTATACACTCTATTATAATTTCAATATTCTTAAAATATTCAAAAAATTTTATGACTATTTAGGAGGAAGTATGAAAAAAGTTTTGGCTTTAATGGGTAGTCCAAGAAAAAATAAAAATACTGATATATTACTAAATTATTTATTAGATGGAGTATTAGAAACAGGATTAGATATTAAGAAAATATATATTGGTGATAAAAAGATATCATCTTGTACAGGTTGTGGCTATTGCGAAAGAAAAGGAGAATGCGTTTTAAAAGATGATATGGAAGAAATATATGAAGAATTTGACAATAGAGATATATTTATTCTTTCTGCTCCTTTGTATTTTAATTCTTTAAATGCTAAAACTAAATCAGTTATAGATAGATGCCAAAAATATTGGTCAATTAAGTATGCTTTAGGACAACCTTATAGAAATACAGAAGATAGAATAGGAATATTTTTGTCAGTGGGTGGTGCACCATATAGACATGATCAATTTAATGGAGCCATTCCTGTAATGGATCTATTTTTCAAGGCTATAAACGCTAATTATTTAGGCAATTATTTTGTTTCAGACACCGATATCTTTTCAGTAAGTGAAAGAAAAGATATAAAAGAAGAACTGTTTGAAATAGGTAAAAATATTACAAATATAAAGGACTTCTACCTTCATAGGTAGGAGTCTTTTGTTTATAATAAAGTTAGAGGTGATAAAATTGATAAGATTTATAACTAGTGGAGAATCTCATGGAAAAGAAATTTTAGGGGTTATAGATGGTTTTCCAGCAAATCTATATGTTAATATAGATTATATAAATAATGAATTAAAAAGAAGACAGCAGGGCTATGGTAGAAGTAAAAGAATGAAAATGGAAAATGATAAAATAGAAATATTATCAGGAGTAAATAAAAATTATACTACAGGTAATCCAATAGCCTTTACCATTGAAAACAAAGGCTATAAGAAGAATATGGACAGCATAACGAAACCAAGACCAGGCCATGCAGATTTAGCAGGAGCAATAAAATATGGTCATGATGATATTAGAAATGTATTAGAAAGAGCTAGTGCTAGAGAAACCGCTACTAGAGTAGCAATAGGCGGATTGTGCAAACTATTGTTAAAAGAGTTAGATATTTATATATATAGCCATGTTATTGAAATAGGAGGTATTAAATCAAGTAAAAATATATATGATAAACTTACCCTTGCAGAACTTCAATTAGCAGATGAATCACTTTTACGAGTACTAGATAAGGACTCTGAAAAACTAATGATTAAAAAAGTAAATGATGCAAAAAAAGCAGGAGATACATTAGGTGGTATAGTAGAGGTAATTGCTATAAATGTCCCCGTAGGATTAGGCAGCTATGTTCAATGGGACAGCAGATTAGATGGAAGAATAGCTAAAAGTATAATGAGCATACCTGGTATAAAAGGAGTAGAAATAGGTAAAGGCTTTGAATCATCAAAGAGCTTAGGCTCAGAAGTTCATGATGAAATATTTTATAAAAAAGATTATTATCGTGGTAGCAATAATGCTGGTGGAATAGAAGGTGGAGTTTCTAACGGTGAAGATATTATTGTAAGAACTGTAATGAAACCTATTCCCACTTTGAAAAAACCTTTAAAAAGTATTGATATAAAAAGTAAGGAAGATACTTTAGCTCAGGTAGAGCGCTCAGATGTAATAGCAGTGCCGTCATTAAGCATTGTAGCAGAGGCTATGTTAGCTTATACAATAGCCAATGAAATAGTAATTAAGTTTAGCGGTGATGATTTAAAGGAAATAAAAAGAAATTTTATAAATTATAAAAGTTCTACAGATAGTAGGTGATTGAATGGATACAATTATAGGCTCAAAGACCTTAGAGAAATTACCAGAGATATTAGTCCAAAATAATTTTAAAAAGCTTTTTATAATAACAGATGAAAATGTATCTAAAATATATTTAGATAGAATATTGAATGTTCTATCTAGTTTTCAAGTAAAGACTTATGTACTTAAAGCTGGGGAAAAGAGCAAAAAAATGAAAACAGTATTAAATATATATGATGAGTTAATAGAGTATAATTTTAATAGAAATGGAGTTATTTTAAGTATTGGTGGTGGAGTAGTAGGTGATATATCTGGATACGTTGCTTCTACATATATGAGAGGTGTAGATTATATTCAAATACCTACTACATTATTGGCACAAGTAGATAGTAGTATAGGAGGTAAAGTTGGAGTCGACTATAAGGGATTAAAAAACATTATAGGCTCTTTTTATTTCCCCATAAAAACTATTATAGATGTAGAACTTTTAAAAACTTTAAATAATAGGGAAATGATTTCAGGAATAGGGGAAATATTCAAGTATGGCTTAATAGAAGATTATAATTTTTTTAATTATGTAAAGGAAAACATAGAAAATATATTAGAAAAAGATGATCAAGTTTTGACATATGTTGTTGAACAATCAGTTAATATTAAAAAAAAGATAGTAAAATTAGATGAACTAGATAAGGGTGTGAGAAAGAAATTAAATTTTGGCCATACAATTGGCCATAGTATAGAAGGATTATATAATTTTGATAAATATAATCATGGAGAAGCAGTAATATTAGGGATGCTATATGAAAGTTTTATTTCCAAGGAAATAGGTCTAATAAATAGTATTTACTTTAATAAAACATATGAAATTTTAACTAATTTAGTAACTCCAGTACGTTTTAGCGGAAAAGAAATAAATAAAATGATAAATATTATGAATTATGATAAAAAGAACATTAATGATAAAGTAGCTTTTATTCTCCCAGTAGGGAAAGGGAAAGTTAATATATTTCACGATATTGAAAAGCTAACTATAGAAGAAGCTTTAGAAGGAAGATGGATATGAAAGTATTAGAAATGCCAGGGGATAAGTCTATATCTCATAGGGCTATTATATTAGGTTCTATAAGTGAAGGAAAAACTGTTATTGAAAATTGTTTAATATCGGGGGATGTTTTAAGAACCATTGATTGTTTTAAAGCTTTAGGTGTAGATATAAAAATAAAAGGAAGTACAGTGACTATTATCGGGAAGGGTTTAAAAGGATTAAGACCACCAAAAACACCACTTTACTGTGGTAACTCGGGGACAACTGTAAGACTTATAAGTGGAGTATTAGTAGCACAAAATTTTTGTTCTGAAGTAGAAGGGGATTCTTCTTTAAACAAAAGACCTATGGATAGAATTATATTACCTTTAAGACTTATGGGAGGAAATATAAAAGGAAGGAAAGATAAACTTCCACCTTTAGAAATAAAATCTACTAATAAGCTAAAAGGAATTAATTATGAACTTCCTATAGCAAGTGCCCAGGTAAAATCAGCTATATTATTAGCATCAATATATGGAGAAGGTCCTACTACAATTATTGAAAAGGCACCTTCAAGGGATCATACTGAACGAATGATGAAATATTTTGATGGAAATATTAAAAAAATGGACAAGAAGATAATAGTTAAACCAGTATCTAAATTAAATGGGAAAGAAGTATATGTACCAGGAGATATATCTAGTGCTGCCTATTTTATTGTCGGGGCTTTAATATTAAAAGGAACAGAGTTACTAATAAAAAATGTGGGTATTAATGAAACTAGAACGGGGCTCATAGAAGTTCTTAAAAAAATGGGAGGAAAAATTAATATTGTTAATTTAAGAATAAATAATAATGAGCCTATGGCCGATATACATGTAAAGTATTCAAAGCTTAAGGGTATAGAGATAAAAGGGGATATTATAGGTAAATTAATTGATGAAATACCTATACTAGCTGTAGCAGCAACTATGGCAGAAGGAAAAACTATTATAAAAGATGCAAGGGAATTAAAATATAAAGAAACCAATAGAATAAAAGCTATGGTTAATGAGTTGAGAAAAATGGGAGCGGATATTGAAGAATTAGAAGATGGTATGATAATAGGAGGTAGGGGAATATTAAATGGTGGAAAATTAAAATCTTATAATGACCATAGAATAGTTATGGCTTTATCTATTGCTGGATTGTGTGCACAGGATAAAATTTATTTTGATAGTACAGAATGTATTAAAATATCTTTTCCTAATTTTTTTAATGAGTTAGATAGTTTTATGGGCTAATGTTTGCTTTTTAAAAAGCAAGATAATATAATGTTATATGGTTCATAAAAAAATATTAAAAAATTTAATTATATACTATAGATTATATACCATGAGGAGGAGTCTCAAATGAAAACAGAATTGCCAATAGGTATGTCAAATAGACATATACATTTGTCTCAAGGAGATTTAGAAATATTATTTGGTGAAGGATATGAATTAACTAGGAGGAAGGATTTAAGTCAACCAGGTCAATTTGCTGCAGAGGAAAAAGTAGACTTAATTGGACCAAAAAGAGCTATAAAGGGAGTTAGAGTATTAGGACCTGTTAGAACTGCAACTCAGGTAGAAGTTTCTATATCTGATGCCTTTACATTAGGAGTAGAACCTGTAATTAGAAATTCAGGAGATGTTAAAGATACACCAGGGGTTAAAGTGGTAGGACCTAAAGGCGAAATTGACCTTAAAGAAGGAGTAATTGTAGCAGCTAGACATATTCATATGCATACTGATGAAGCTAAAGAATTTGGGCTAAAGGATGGAGATATTGTAAGTGTAAAAGTTGATGGAGTAAGGGGCATTACCTTTGACAATGTACTTATAAGAAGTGGGGAAGGTCATAAATTAGAAATGCATGTGGATATTGAGGAAGGAAATGCAGCTGGAACGAAAAATGGTGATTTAGTAGAAATTATTAATAAATAGGGGGATGGCTATGAAAAATTTATCTAAGTATATTGATCATACTTTACTAAAACCTGAAACTACAAAGGATATGGTAAAAACTCTTTGTGAAGAGGCAAAAGAATATAGTTTTTATTCCGTATGTATAAATCCAACTTATGTTAACTTTGCTAAAGAGCAATTAAAAGGTAGCGATGTAAAAGTAGCAACAGTTATTGGTTTTCCTTTAGGAAGTACAACGAAGGAAGTTAAAGCTTATGAATCGGAAAATGCAATTAATAATGGTGCCGATGAATTGGACATGGTTATAAATATTGGGGCATTAAAGGATAAAGATTATGATTTAGTAAAAGAAGATATAGAGGCAGTAGTTAATGCTGCTAAAGGAAAAGCCTTAGTAAAAGTAATAATAGAAACCTGTTTATTGGATGAGGAAGAAAAGAAAATGGCTTGTAAACTTGCAAGAGAAGCAGGAGCGGATTTTGTTAAGACTTCAACAGGTTTTAGCACTGCTGGTGCAACAAAAGAAGATGTAAAACTTATGAGAGAAGTTGTAGGGGATAAAATGGGAGTAAAAGCTTCCGGTGGCATTAGAGATTATGAAATAGCTGTAAAAATGATTGAAGCTGGTGCAACTAGACTAGGTGCTAGTTCATCAATTAAAATAATACAAGGATAATCCATAAAAAGTTGTCTTAATGACAACTTTTTATCCATCTATTATTTTTTATTAAAATGTAGTATAATCTGATAGTATAGGTTAATAATTAAAATATAATATTCCCTTTATTATGTACTTTTATAACTACCTATGATAAAATTAAACTTATTTAAAAAATTAGAAAAGAAAAAAATGTATATTTAATGGAGTGGAATTGCAAATGAAAAACAAAGCTGTAGTTTTAGGGGCAAATTATTATATTGGTCTGAGTATAATACGATGTTTAGGTATCCATAATATACCTGTTGTGGCAGTAGATTATTCTAAAAAAGGTACCTATGGATTTTATTCTAAATATTTATCAGAAAAATTAATTGGACCAGATTGTAAAGAGGATCCAGAAGGACTTTTAGAATTTTTAATTGATTATGGGAAAAAGCAAGAAAAACCTCCTGTTCTATATCCTTCCGCTGATGGGTATGCAGAATTTATTGACAAATATCTGCCAATACTACAAGAATATTATTTAATTAATCAAACAGAACAAGGTTTATTTACAAAAGTTATAAATAAAAACACTCTTTATTTTCTATCTAAAGAACATAATATTCTGATGCCAGAAACTGTTTACATAGATGATGAAAATTATAAAGAAAAGGTAGAATCTATTATTAAATTTCCGTGTTTAGTAAAGCCTACAGATTCACCTGCCTTTGTATCTCATTTTAGAAAGAAATTGTTTAAAGTCTATAATATGGAGGAGTTAGAAGATGCAATAAAACAATCTAGGGACGCTAATTTAGAGGTAATAATCCAAAGAATTATTCCAGGATTTGATGATCATATGTATACTTTTGATGCTTATTTAAATCAAGATGCAAAAGTTACTCATTGGATGACATGTCAAAAGCTACGACAATTTCCTATAAATTATGGAGCTTCTGTATATACTATCCAAAAAAATGTACCAGAATTATATGAAATAGGAAGTGAGTTTTTAGAAAACATTGGATTTAAAGGCTTTGCAGAAATAGAATTTAAAAAAGATGCTGAAACTGGAAAGTTCTATTTAATAGAAATAAATGCTAGAACTACGAACTTAAATAGTATGCTCCTTAAGGCAGGAATAAACATGCCTTATTTAGCTTATAGTGAGCTTACAGAAAAATTACCAGAACCTTATGCTATAGAAGAAGATACAAATATAGCATTCTGGTATGCATATGAAGATATTTTAGCAATTAGAAATTATAAAAAAACTAAACAATTAAAAGGTAGAGATATTTTAAAAACATTTAATAGACCAAAAGCATATGCAATTTGGGATATGAAAGATCCTATGCCTGGATTTGCTTTTTTTGGTCAGAAAGTAAAACGAGTATTTAGCAAAATTTTTAATAGCTAATATTAGAAAAACATTATTATTACGGGGAGGAAGTACAAGAGATGAAACTTTCTAAATTACTTGAATCTATACAAATACTTGAATCTTTTAAAGAAAAGGACGTGGATATAAAAGGCATTGCCTATGATTCAAGGAAAGTGAAACCTGGGGACTTGTTTGTATGTATAAAGGGCTATAGAACAGATGGACATAATTATATATTTCAAGCTATAGAAAATGGTGCAAAAGGAATAATTGTTGAAAAGTTTGATATCAGATGGGACATTCCACAATATAGAGTAAAAGACTCCAGAGAAGCTTTATCAGCCTTGGGTAATGCTTTTTATGGACATCCATCAAAAGATATGAAAATAATAGGGATAACTGGAACTAACGGGAAGACTTCTACATCTTTTATGGTAAATAATATTTTAGAAGAACATGAGCTAAAGACTGGACTTATAGGGACTGTTGTAGTTAAATATGGTAATTATATAAGGCCATCTATTTTAACCACACCAGAATCTTTAGATCTTCAACAATTATTTTATAATATGAAAAAAGAAGAACTTTCTCATATTACAATGGAGGTTTCCTCATCAGCATTAGAATTAAAAAGAGTGGCTAATGTAGATTATGATATTGTAGCATTAAACAATATAAGTAGGGAACATATAGACCTACATGGTTCTTTTGAAGAATATTTTAATATAAAATCTACTTTAATAAAGAATATGAAAAAAGATGGATGGGCTGTTCTAAACCTAGATTGTCCATATTCTTCATCATTAATAAATAAAACTGAGGCTAATGTTCTAACCTACGGAATAAAAAATAAATCTGGTATTTTATCTATTAATAATTTAGATTTATCAACTGGTAGGGCTAAATTTACAGTAGAACTCAATGAAGCATTAAAAATAGGAAAAACTACCTATAATCCCCAAGGCTTTAAGATGGAGTTATCAGTACCAGGATATCATTCAGTTTATAACTCTTTAGTAGCTATTGCTATGGGGCTTCTGTCCGAAGTTCCTATAAATACAATCCAAGATGCATTTAGATCTTTTAGTGGTGTTGAACGTCGTTTTCAATTTATTTATGACAATGATTTTAAGATTATAGATGATCATTTTGCGAATGTTGGAAATATAAATGTAACAATGAAAACTTTAAGTTTAATGGATTATAATGATTTTCACTTAGTATATGCAATTAGGGGAAGTCGTGGTGTAACTACAAATCGAGAAAATGCAGAAACTATTGCTAAATGGCTTAATAAACTAGGTAAAAATGAAATAATTGCAACTAGGAGTGTTTCTCATGTTACAGATAAGGATAAAGTATTAGATGAAGAACTAATGGTTTTTAAAGAGGTAATGGATAGGGAAAATATTACTGTACATTTATATGATGAGCTTCCTGATGCTATAGGATATGCCCAATCTATTACATCTAAAGGTGATGTTATATTACTTGCAGGTTGTCAAGGAATGGATTATGGGGCTCAAATAATTTTAGAAAGTCTCTATGAACTAAGACCTAGTTTAAATAAAGATAAACTATTTAAACCATTAGTAGATAGAGTAGCAGGAATCGCTTAAGTTTCAAGTTATAGGGGGACAAATATGAATAATAAAGTTATAGGAATAATTGGCGGTATGGGACCTGAAGCTACAGCTAATTTATTTATGAAAATAATTAAAGCTACTAAGGTAAAAGAAGAGCAAGAACATTTTAGAGTTATAATTGACAGTAACCCTAAAATACCAGATAGAACTAAAGCTATATTGGGAAGAGGGGAAAGTCCTGTAAATGCTATAGTAGATACTGCAGATAATTTAGATAAGGCAGGTGTTGATATAGGATGTATACCCTGTATAACAGCTCATTACTTCTTTGATGAGATACAAAGTCAGGTACCCTTTAAAATTATAAATGCATTAGAAGAATTAAATTTATATTTAAAAAATAATTACCCAGATATTAAAAATATAGGTATATTAGCCACAACAGGAACTGTTAAGGCAGATTTATTTAATAAATATCTTACAGATTTTAATGTTATCTACCCTGATAAATGTACTCAATCTAAAAAGGTAATGGAAGCTATATATGGAGAATCTGGCATTAAAAAAGGGAATACAGGAGAAAAGAATTTAAATTTGCTAGTAGAAGCTACTGAGGAATTAATGAATAAAGGCGCAGAGCTAATAATAGGTGGATGTACGGAAATTACATTAGTACTGAAACCTAATAATATTAGTAAACCTTTAATAGACCCTATGGATGTATTAGCAGAAAGTGTGGTAAATAGATATGGTAGTGGCTTTTAATTGGGGCATGATAAGGTAAAAATTAAAGAATAGCCTAATTGACAATTGTCAATAAATGAGCTATAATGTGACTTGTAGATATGTAGTATATAATAATTGATATATTTAGGGTGTGTTACTGATTGCAGGCATAAACCTATGTGTTGTCTTATGTTCACATAGTAGTTTTATGCTTTTTTTATCGTCAGCCTTTTAGCATGGAGGTGATGTGGTGGATGGTCAAAAAAAATTTACCGTATCTAAAGCCTTAAATAATAACGTTATCTTAGTTATAGATAAAAAGACCAATGAAGAATTAGTATTAGTAGGAAAAGGTATAGGCTTTGGAAAGAAAGAGAATAAGGAAATTGTTTTAGGGGAAGAAGAAATTGAAAAATCTTTTGTAGCTTTTGATGAATCTACAAAGAAAGACTATTATAGGCTTATGAATCAGTTAAATAGTAAAGTTATAGGAGTAAGCGAAGAAATAATAGCTATGGCAGAAAGTGAATTTGGTCCTTTGAACTCTCATATTCATATTGCTCTAACAGATCACATAGGATTTACCATAGACAGATTAAAAATGGATTTAGAAATAAATAATCCCTTTTTATACGAAATAAAAATTTTGTATCCTGAAGAATATAAAGTAGGAGAAAAAGCTGCAAAGATGATTGATGAAAGGCTAGAAATTGCAATATCAGAATCAGAAATAGGGTTCATTGCCCTTCATATTCACTCTGCTAGGGAGAATAAGGAAGTATCAGAAACAGTAAAAGATTTTAGATTTTTAAAAGAATTAATTAGTATTATAGAGAAAGAATCTGGAATAATAATAGATAATAATAGTTTAGATTATAATAGATTAATAAATCATTTAAGACTGACATTAAATAGATTAGAAGAGAAAAAGTATATTAAAAATCCCTTATTAGAAGC
>NFYZ01012303.1_pt1 | contig 11331 bp, 14 predicted proteins | sample 1092561 | NCBI WGS metagenome assembly NFYZ01 (sample SAMN03609887, study PRJNA323583) | gut metagenome | isolation source: feces | host: Rattus norvegicus | place: Malaysia | collected 2013 | reverse complement strand
TCAAACTGTCCTTGTCTTTCTTCCACGCAAGACCAATACGCTAGAACAATATGCCGAACTCATCAAAGAAGATGACGTGATCGTTGCAGGAGAAGGCAATTATTTCTTCATTATCTTTCATGTTTATAATTTTTAAAAGATTCTATAATGTATATCTGAATAACGCAAAGGGTGCAGGAATATTGCGCCCATTGCGATATTTTTCTATTTGAATGCTCCAGCCAGAAGCGGCAAGAAGAACACTGCCACACCGATGGTAGAGAAGAGCAGCACTGCTACACCTACGAAAGCGAGGGCTGCAAGGGAATAAGTAATTGCTTTCTTCATAATGCTATAATCTTTAAATGTATTAAAATTGAAGTTTATAATTTTGTCGCAGCATCGGTGAAGTTTCACCGATGCTATAGCGAAGGCTTCTTCTGCGCCTGTAAGGTCGCAGCCTTGATAGCGCGGAAGGTCTCTGTAACATATCTGCTGCCACCATGCTTTCTTATCCAGTCGTGAACATCATCAGGCACCACATATTTATGAGCCTTACCCTCTGCTGCAGGTCTGCCTTTCTTATTCGTTGTTTTACTAATATCCATATCTTTTCCGCTTATCCGTGATGCGTAGGGCTGAATGATTATATTACTTTTTCTTCTTTAGCCAAGGAAAGAACCAGGAACCTTCCAAATATTGTTGCGCCCTGATAACGGCATACTCCCTGGTATGTATGCGCAAATCGGACGGAATCTTCTCTATTATCTTCCCTTCTAACTCGTGGTCGTAATTCACTCCGCACTCTTTCAGAAGCTCATAAAGAGGATCATCGAAGAATGAAGCAAAGATATGATCCTGAGTGTCGAGATTCAGAAACTCGAACGAGCAGAAGGGATAATCTAGGAAGGCGTGCAATATCTTAAACATCTTTATTCCGCTTATCCGCGATGCGGTAGGGCTTTAAAAACTTAAAATTCTATAATTTTTCGAGTAAATTGATACACCGTATCGTTTTATTTCTTAAATTTGCACCGTCTTCGGAAGGCTTTTAATCGTACCTTTATGGAATGGAAAGAAACATAAAACTTCCGTTGACGGTCAGACTTTCAAAAGTCTGTGGATTCAAACGCTCTTAAAGAGCCAAATTTCTACTATAGTAGATTCGAGCCAGAAGGCTCGCATTGCCCCGGCTTAGGTCGGGGCTTTTTTATTCCTTATCGTCATCGCTTAACTCTTTAAATTTCTGGTCTATAACGGTGGTATCTATATCATCTGAGTAATTGTCTCTAATATATCTTAATACTTCAGGAACGGAAGTCTCGAAAAAGATATATGAATTATCAGGTAACTCTGCTGCAATAATATCTGCATCTTCGTTTACCGCACTGATACCGTAAGGAAAATCGAAAACAAAATCATACTTCAAATCAGCGGTATTCTCCATATCGACAAAATAATCAAATTCATTCCAGAACTCGTCTGGATGCTGAATGCAGAAATTTTCATATTCGTCATAAGTCATCTTCTTCATATCTTATGACTTAACCGTGCTGTCGAGGGCTGAATGATTATTACTTGAAATCTACACCTTTGAGCGGATCATTATCTCCGCCGTTCTCAATCCCGATGCCTTCCGGATTTTCCAGAAGAAGCTTTCTTGTCGCCTCCAGCATCATAATGGTGTGGATGGTGGCCTGTCTTGCATGATAATCTGAGCCAGCATCGTCCACATACTGCTTATTCATACGGACCAGCGTATTCAGGAAGTCAGCACACTCCTCTCGGCTCGGATTGTTCACGTGAACCTCGCAGGTAACAGCCTTCAGAAAGTACTCCATACCCTTTTTCAGCAAGGTTCTTATTCTGCCCGTATCAGGATGCAGCCCTATCATCTGGTGAATCTTGATTCTCAGGCTACACCCACGGCGAGGAAGACCGATGCGGTAATCATCGCCTACCTCCTCCTTTTCCTCGTCGATGTAATCTACCTTTGCGATAAAACCGCAATCCTTATCAGTGCAGACGAGGAAGTCACACTCACCACGCTTGTGATTTCGCAGCGTGTCTATAATAAACAGGGGAATTTCTCTTTTTGCCATATCTCCAAGTATTTTATGATTCTCTGTAAAGCTGGCAGTACAGCTCCGATCTCATGCGCTTGATATAAAAGACTACTTCGCCCGGTGCAGGCTGATAGTCTGACTTTACAAACATCGCATTTTCGCCGTCTGTGGCTACATACTTCTCCATCCCGAAGGTATTCTTCGGTATGCTACCCTCGTAGTAGCTTTTGGCTACTGAGGATAGCTGCAAGGGTGATAATATCATTTTTTCCATATTCTTTCCGCTTCACCGTGATGCGGTAGGGCAAAATGGTTCTACAAATCTTTCGTTGCCTCGATAGCTTTATTGATAGCGTCCACTTTCTTCTGCTCTATCTCGCCTAACTTCTCGATAATTGCAACAGCATTGTTTAAGAAACGTAAAGCGTGTTTGTTACTACATGGGTAGAATCTAAACGCTCTGTCAAACTCATTACTGAAGATGTCTGGAATGTCATTATCGGCAGTAAATATCCCAACCTTTTTCGCGAAGGTAAGTTTTTACATGCTTCTTAGATGTTGCTGTAATGTGCATATACGCACGGCTCGCGTGATTATATACAGAGTAAGTTCTAATTCTTGCCATAATCTATAAACCTTTAAACGTTAGAAAATAAGTGAAAAACGCTGCTTAACATCGAGTTCAAACTTTTCCTTACTCACAGGATCGATGTCAGCATTCTCGTCGCACCAAAATTCCCAAGCCTCGAAAGCTTCATCTTCATCGTCAAAGCCATCAAAACTGAATGATGTCACACTCTTAGACGTTGATACCTCGATATTAGAAGGATAAAACTTGATACCGTGAATTCGGGTCAAACCTTTCTTGTTAACAGCATAGTCTTTGATTTCCTCGGAATTGTCGATGTATGAAGGAATCTTGTCATACAAATAAGCCTGATAAAGCGCCTCAATCTCCTCCTCGTTGCAGTCTTCGAGTTCCTTTACTCGCCAGGTACCGTAATCGTTGTCGTAATCAATCTGGCCAGTCTCATCCTCGATATTGTCGCGACCTTCCAAAAGAACGTTACCAGCACGATCAAGAAGCTGCCACTGCTCATCAGGAAGCGGATTGCCGTCAATGTCGGTATCATTGATGATGTCATCCTCTCTGATAACGTCAGCCAATGATTGTACGCTAGGTACGAAAGTAACTTTTCTACCGTTGAGGTTCTTGATGTTAAAAGCTACGATAATCTCGTCTGTTGTCATAATCTTCTGCTCATGCCCTTGAGACTTATTTGGCTATCTGGCACAGCCGGTTATTATTATTGTTTTTATTATCTTCTTGTTTTATCTGATGCAAAGGTACTAATAAAATTTGAAACTACCAAATAAAATGCACTTTAATTACGTATTTAGGTGCATTTTTAACGTTTGTTTTATTTACAAAGTAAATTCTCAACACCTTTTTATCTTCTTTTCTTCTCTTGCCGCCCACCGGGGATTCGGACCCCGAAGGATGGAATCTTATCATCCTTGGCCAACCATGGGCGAAATTCGGCTGCTGCTATCCTCGCGAACCACAGGCAGCCCGTAAACAAAATCCGCTGACGCTTCAGCGCAAACAATTAAAATTTTAAAGTTATGTTTAAATAACGCACCCCGCCGTGGTGATGATCCACGCTTGCCGGTCTGCCGGACGGGGTAGGGGAAGGCTCTCGGGCTTCCCCTGTATGGGGTGATAAGGCGTTATCGGATAGCCTTGATATATCTCACTCTATGCCGCATCACTTTGCGCATGACGCTTCATGTAATCTGCCTTAAATTCTTCCTCCGTCATACCTTCTACTTTAAGCATGTCTTCCCAGTAACCTTCACGGATATTCTCCGCCTTAAACTCTTCGAAGGTATGAGGAACGCAGTCATCAGCAACCCAGAAAGCCTCGTGCTGAAGTTCAATACCATCGCCTATCCAGCACCCTGATAGACTGTCATTCTCTTCATCTGGAGTCTGCTCGCTCTCCTCCATAAGCTCGTCGAAATGCTCGATGGCGTACTTAATCATCGTGCGAATATCCTTCGCCCATGAGCTGGTATCGTCAGGGCTGATATTGCACTCCTTCAGCACCATCTCTACAAGCTCATCGATGCCCTTGCGGCTCTTGATGTAGGCGTTGTGGTAGAAATCGAAAGGTATGACGTGATCCAGCTTCCATCCCTTCTCCTCATTAACAGATGGTCTGCCGTATGCCTTGCGGCTCTCTTCTGTCACCTGCACTTCGTTCTCTACATTCTCTATAACGTTCATACCATTGTTTTTATTATTCTTTGCTTCCATAATTTCTAAATTTTAAATATGTTCTATAATATGTGATTTCCGAAACCCTCCATAATGAGGGATTACGGTTTCTGAATATCTCGCCATACCTTGCGTGCCTTGCACTGCGACACGCTGCCGATTGCCCAGCCTTTATGCTTGGCGGCAATCTGATTAAAGCGGTACCAGATGTTTATATCTATAAACTCAAAGTGCATCGTACCTTTTTTGTAAAACTTCACGCGGAACCAATCAAAGTAGAACCATTTGCCGAAGTCGGTACAGCGGTGTACAACATTCTGCTCGAAGGGACGGGCGTACTCATCAGTTAGCGGCTTGCCGTTTAGGAAGCTCATCGCCTTGAAAAAATCTTCTATTTCTCGCTGGCGGCCATCGGATGAGTAAAAACTGTAATCCAGATACCCGCGGTAATTCATTTCACAATCCAGGTAATCTACAATAAACTTCTGGTTTACCATATAATTACTATTCGTCTTCCACTTTTCGCCCGCTGTCGAGTTTTCAGCGGATAGGCTGCAAATCGTGTCGAATGCCTTAACCACGCACTCCTCCATGATGTTTCCGATGTTCTGTAATACAGAAGAGACAACCAGATAAATATTTTTCAGGTTGAAAGGGCGAGCCTCGGAAGTCTCCACAAATCGTGCGATCTTCTCCTGCAATACGTTGGTGGTGTACTTCTGCATGTTGAGCAACTGGAAGACGTTGTTCCACGCTGCGTGCTGCAACTCCTTGCGGAAGCGGTCGCGGGTGATATTCTGAAACTTGTTGCCCCTGCAGTCGTCACCATGGGCACCGAAGTGAATGCGGCAGGCTGAGAAGGTTTTTATATCTTCATTAATCTTTTTGCTCGCCTCCTGCACTGCGTCAAACTGCGCCAGGGCTGAATTGTAACGCTTCACCATATCGCGCACGGCATCGTATTTTATTACGCCCTCCTGTCCGTTGCCCATATCGTCCCAGCCTTCCGGGGTCTCGTCAAATTCAAGATCCTCGAAATCCTCTGTTTTATCTGCTGGCTTATAAAGACGAAGGAGAGAGATTTCCGCCTCTGTTCTGCGGTCAGCGGTCGAAGTGTTGAACACATCGCCTAATTCTTCACGGCTGCCATAAAGCTCTGTCAGATCCTTTAATTTCTGGTCGTCGCCATAACAATGGGCGAAGCGAGAGGAAGGGCAAAGGGCGAGGATGGTGCAACCGTCTGGAGCAATCTCCCAAGCGTGCAAAATATGCTTTTCTACCGTGGTAAATGGCGGGTTCATGATAATATAGTTTATATCTGCCACCTGCTCACGCTGCACCGCCAGGAAGTCGGGCGCGATCACGTTACACTCATTATATAAGGCGCTCCGTAGTACGTCATTTATCTCGCAAGCTTTTACGTATCTTGCGCCGTCCTGCTTGCAATATCTTACAATATCGCCGGAACCTGCAGAAGGTTCTAATATTACGGCATCCGCCAGGCTCTCGCCCGTGGTCATCATGTCGAAGACCTCGCGGGGTGTGGTGTAAAAATCACGGTTAAATATATTTTGATAATCTACCATTTTATTTTTTTTATTGATTCTATAATATGTTTTTAAATACGATTCTTTCCGTACTGCATAACATGTTTGCAGATAGCTTCGGCGCGATCACGCCAGAAGTCTTCTTGCTAAATAAAAGCTAATCGTTCCGGTTCACTAACATATATAAATGTTTTGCGCACACTGCCAAAATAAGCATCTAAAGAATGTTGAATCTTTAGTTTAAGAGTGTACCCGTTAACGATTATTTCTTCATCATTCACGGAAACATGATACACGGCGGGGGCAAAACGTTCTATTTGTGTTTTGCCGTTTTCGTCTTTATAGACGCGGTAACGTCGAAATTTTGCATCAAAAGCGCAACAATTAAACGCTTCAGTATCTTTTCCACCTTCATTAATGAAGGCACAAACGGCCTTGTAAATTTGTTCGTCGTCGATATAATTTTCACCAAGTTTCAAAACTGGATCGGTTATTGTTTCACCTACAGCAAACAAACTATCAATAGTAATATAATCATTCACGGCCTTGACCGCGTTTTTTGTTTTAATACTAACTACATACTTTTTCATAACTTCAAAAATTAAATGTTCTATAACGAAGGAAAAATTTTTTTGCGGCGAAATTTTTCGATGATGATTTACGCACGCTATAATATAGGATTTCCGAAGCTTTGAGGGGTAGGGGTGAGGGTTGAACCCTCACCCGGTGCCCTTGGCTCTCGATTTATGCAGCTTTGCCGTTGCCCGCCTCGGTCCCCTCGTCCCAGGTGTAAAGGGTCTGTAGCTCCTCGGCACTTAATACAACCTTTGCGCGATTTCTTGCAGCTCGGCGGATCTGCGAATGCTTCGCCCAAATCTCCGATGCTGACTTATTCCCTAGCGCCTCGGAAGTGTTCAGCTCTCGCAGCTCGTCGATGAGGTCGCGAACGTCAACGCCGCAAGCGCAAAGGGCGTATAGTTCAGCGAGAGCCGCGCGCCCGTGTTCGTTGGCATACGTGAGCCGCTCCACGTCTTCCGCTGCAGCTCGCAGCATATCGAGAGAGACACCCGAACCGCTGCCACCCTTTGGATGGTTTTGTGCGGTTGCTTCGCCCTGATATGCGGTTGCGCCATCCTGTGCGGTTTCGCTCGTCTGCAGCTCTTCTGTCGATTCCTCGCTCACGTCCTGCCCTGATTCCAGGGCGTTTAATCGCTCCTGCATCTTGGCGAGGGCATCGGACAGGTTCGCCACCTGCTTAGTAACTTTCTTTATCTGATCGCGAAGGATGGCGGCGGCCTCCTTGCGTTCTTCCGCTCTGTGCTCGGCTTCAAATTTGGCGGTAGCTTTCGCCGCTTCTGCTGCTGCCTGTTTTAGTACCTCGTTTGCCTTTTCGGTTGCTGATACGATAGCGCCGACCAGGAAGGAAAGGGCAGACGCAAGAACGCCCACGGCTTCCACCTGTTCGCAGGTTTCGGCATCTGCTGCGGGTTCGCTCTGCTGCTCTGCTGCCACGTCCTCGGTATTCTCTACCGTCTCGAATGTTTCGCTCTGCTCAGTCATCCCGAACCACTCGCGAAGATATGCCACCGCCTCCGGCGTGGTTGCTTGCCACTGCTGCGCCTCCTTGTTCCATCTTGCGCCATGGGCTTTAATCTGCTTGCGGTTCTTGTATGTCGTGCGCTGATCGCCAACAACTGCCACGCCTCCGGCAATCTCTACCAGTTCCAGCCCATCGGCTGGCGCTGCGGTCATGTCCACGCCCTCGGCTGCCTTTTCGCTCTTCGCTGCCTTCTGGCTGCGGTCTGCCTTGTTTGCGGTCTGCTTTCCGTTCTTCTGTTCCTCTTCCCACGCCTTGCGCTGCTTCTCGACCTCCTCGGCATCCTTGCGCAACTCTGCGAGTACATTTGCGGCGAACTGCAAAACGTCCACATCTCTGTAACTCATGCGGCCGTAACATGATATTGTGACACCTACGGCCGCGAACTTCTCGGCGCGCTTCTGCTGAACTTTAGCGCCTCCGCCATTTACGCCGTAAACGCATCTTTCGCCGTCATACATGGAAGGTTTGCCAAGATATACTTTTTCGCCCTTCGCTACCATCTCGGCGGCTTTATATATAGAGATATCCTCATAATGATAAGAATCATCTACAGGCATACAGAAAACATTTGCGCCCAGGGCCTTAAAAATGGCGTTATATGTTGCGTTATGCTTCGCCGTAAACTTCGGAGCTTTGGCGGCTGCCAGGGCTGCCTCTGTGGTCTCGCTGCTCATGGTATAGAAACTGCGGAAGACCTTAAACACGGAAGAAAGCGGGGTTATTTTGTCGTAAAAATGCGAGCTTTCCAAACGGTCGCAAGTTTCACGGTTTCCGTAGTCGTAGAAATCAATACCGAAGAAATCGCGTATTATGCGCACATCAAAGAAGGACAAAAACGCCCCGCCCTTCTTAGGATCAAGCCCGGCAAACTGCGGCAAAAGTTCCGCAATCTTTGCGAAAATTTCAGCCTTCCCGAGATCTGAAAGTTCACGGGTAAAATTGAACGACTGGGCGTTTACTTTGCCGTATGTCTTACGCCACGCCTTGTTGTATATAATTTCCACGTCGTCGCCGTAATCGCTGTAAGGGTCGCTTACATGCTTAGTGGAGATAAAATAATTAAGTTCCTTTATTGCCTCCACTTCACGAACTGAAGGGCCGTCGGTCCATTTAATTTCGGTTTTCGCGCTCCAAAACTTATTATTCATTAATACGGAAACTTTCACGCCTGGAAAATACTTATTAAAGATAGCCTTTACATTTCGCTTTACTACTGCGAGATACTCCGCAGCATCACGAACGGCGCCCGGCTTATTCGGTACAGCTTCCAGGATGCCCGCCCACTTCTCAATGATAGGGCGCATTTTTTCGGCTGCCTCTCGTTCCTCTTCCTCCTGACGCTTGCGCTCCTCTTCTGCTTCCTTGCGTGCCTCCTCGGCTTCCTTGCGTGCTTCCTCTTCTTCCTCGGCTCTCTTCTTTGCCTGCTCAAAATTCTTCAGAATGTCGTTGTATTCCGCCATCATCTTCTTAAACTCCTCAGGGTCTCCGCCCTTGTCAGGGTGCATGCTGACGCAATAGATGCGGAATTGCTTTTTTAACTCTTCGGCTGTGGTAATATTTTTAAAGTACTTCATAACTTTCTAATTTTAAAATGTTTGATAATATATGTATAATTAAAACTTAATCGCGAACAGGAGAAAGAAAGCGATTGTGACCGCCCCAACTCCCAGATATTGCCAGCCCGTCAGCGTGACCGCCTCGGAATCATCCCCGAAGAGGTGGCGAGTATTCAACCAGTGCCAGGCGATGCGGGAAACCTTCCCCGCTGTCTTCGCTGTCTTCGCCATGCCCTGAACGATAAACAGGGCGCAGAGGGTGAAGAACTCGACGAGGGCGGCGAGCACCTCGACAAATGAAATATTATTGCTATGTATTGTTTTTGTTTCCATCTTGTTTTATGTTTATATTATTGTACGATATATTAGTAGGCACAGCGGTAGAACTCATCGAGATAATAACGCACGCCATAAATAGTGAAGTATGCGCGCGGGTCGCTGCCGTCCTTCGGATCCGTCAGCTTGATTTCTTGCCAGCGCTGCGCCGTGTGACCGTCTGACGGTGTGAGATACGAGCGCCAAAGAACTGCGTCCCCGTAGTCGTTAACTACCATCCCATAACCTCCGTAGTTATTAGTTTGCTTGAAGCGCTCGCCGAACTTTGCCAACTCATTATATTCTGTTTCTTTTGTTACTCTTGCCATGATATTTATATTTTAATGTTCTTGTATATTGTGATATATATATTATTTGTTTCTTATTAATACCTCTTTCTTCGCCTCGTCCCATTCGTCCGAAGCCATGACGGAGCCACCGAAAGCGAAGGCGAAGGCGAGAAGGCCAAATAATACGATACCCTCAACGGCTCGGCCCATATCAGGGCATGCCCCAGCAGCTAATAAATAAATACAATTAGCAACAACTCCCAGCATTACGAGCGAAGGACCAAACAAGATAAAAGAATACCACTCCATCTTTGCGAGGATGGAAAAGAATGTCTTTACCTTTGCGGCTTCGGTCTCGGCCTTCGCCAGGATGCCGGAAAATGCGGAAGGCTCGCAGGCTGCGGCGGTTTCCTCGTTCTCGTTGCCGTTCTCCTTGTTCTCGCTCTGCTGTTCGTCTGCTGCGTTCTCGATGCGATATACATTGTACATCTTGCCGGCTGCGTCCTCTGTTCTGTCTACAAGTTCGCCGTGATTGATTCCGCGTGCGTCGCACTCGTCGATGTAATTCCAAAACAGATCGAAAATAATTGTAGCCTCTCCCTTCTCTGCGATGCTGTCGGCGGCTTCCTTTACGGTTGCGGCTTCCTCGGCTACTCGCTCCAGGATCTCACCTGCGACAAACTCGGCGCGGTCGTAACTGCTTGCAAGATATTTGTTGCCGTCGCGGTCGATGAAGTAATAACGACCTCTGAGCTTCTCGAATTTCACAATAACTTCGTACTCGTTATTACTAATATTATAAGCCTGTACGCCGTCAACGTGCAATCTTATAAGCTCTGCGACTGAGTTATTAACCAACTCTTTTAACTGCTTCATATTATTATTCTTTTTCATAACTTTTAAATTTTAATGTTTGACTTTATTTGTTTTGTGCTGCAAAAGTACTAATAAAATATTGAACTACCAAATATTTTGCAAAGAAAATACTTAAAAGATAGTATTTTTAACTTTAATAAACACTATTACGATAGTATCTTTACAAAATAAGTACTATTATATGGTTATAAACAAATAATAGCTATTATATTATATTATTATATATACCTTATTATATATAGAGGAAGAGCAAAAGCAAGAAGAAGGGAAGGGCAGCGCCTCGACGGTCTGCCATCCTTCCCGCCTCGTTCTCGTCCCCGTCCTCTCCTTCAGGTGATGAGGAAGGGAAGAGCAAAGGAGCAAACAGAACAGGAAGGGAGAGAACCAGGGCGAAGGATGCCGCCGACCTCTTCGCCCGTTCCTCGCCTCTCTTCCTGTTCTGTCTGCTGTCTCCACCGTCCACACCATCGCCAGCGCTCACCCTCTCGCCCGCTCACGCTATCGCGAAAGGGAAGGGAAGGACGGCCACCCCGTCCGCTTCTGGGTGATGCTATCGCCCTCACCACCTCGCCCACATCTCGCAATCAATCGACCAGCACAGGGCAGCGCCTCGGCCGTCTGTCATCCTGCCCGCCTCGTCCTCTTCCCCTCTTCCAGATAGTGAGGGAAGGGCAGCGAGCCAGCCAGGGCGGGGCGATCCCCTGCCGTTCATCCTGCCGGCCCTCTCCACCCTGCCGGGGTGCCTCGGCATATTGGCGGACACCTCCGGAGAAGGGCGGAGATACACCAGTCATACCAGAGCGGGAGATCGGAAGAGCGTC
>NFYZ01007786.1_pt1 | contig 11395 bp, 12 predicted proteins | sample 1092561 | NCBI WGS metagenome assembly NFYZ01 (sample SAMN03609887, study PRJNA323583) | gut metagenome | isolation source: feces | host: Rattus norvegicus | place: Malaysia | collected 2013 | reverse complement strand
TCTGCCCATTCGCCCGTTTTAAAATTTTCATATGACTTTTTATTCAATAATTCCAAACTCAATATTATCACTATCCTATATAGTATATTACCCAAATATATAATAAATCAATATAAAACGTTCAAATTATTATATCTTTAAGTATAAAATCAAATATATAGTACTATTTAAACCCTCATCCTTTTTCATTCCCTCTAGTAAGTATTTAATAAAAAATAAGGTTATTTCTACCTTTTTATCAATTATATTATTATCCTTTAAATTCTTCTTCCGTTAAATTACTGTTCCAAGACCAGATTGTATATTTATCATTCTATAATTATATTCTGTCTCATCATAGATGAAGTATAGCAGATCTGCCTTGGCTTGGACACCTACTAACTCTATTTTATCTAGCAATTCTTCATCGTTAGGTAACACCATCCCACCACCAATAGTTATTATCTTGTTTGCGTTAAAAGAATATACATCTAAAAATGTCCACAATGTTTGCCTGCATATTTACCTTCTAAATAATATGACCCTAAAGCTTCTGTTAAACCCCCTACAAGTTTTAAATTATATTTTTCTTTAATCTCCATAGGTTAGAAATATTTGTTGACTTGAAGGATTTAATATTTTTAATTCTAAACAAATGATAGTTTTCTCAAAACTAATTTAATTTAATAATCCAAATGTTTTATTTGTTTCATTCATCTATCAGGTTCAAAAACCACTCAAGGCAATATACTAACCATTTTTGATCACCGCTAAATCCTTCAATGCAACTCGGTAAAAATTCTTCTCGCTCAGGCCCTTTCCAATCTGCTAACCACTGCTTTACGGCTCTAGGCATCGGTGTTTTTGGTGCCATTGCAAAATTAGGAAATATTTTAGAAAACAACTCTCTAACTAAATATTTACTTTCACCACTACGCACTCTTTCCAAATCAAGAGGTACATCTAAGCGCATATGAACATAAGGAGCAATAAATTCTACATCTGCCAATGACAATGCATTAATATATGAACCTACTGATTCAGCATAAAAAAACTCACTAACAAATCCATAAAAATCAATCCTATCACCATCTCTATATCTCTCAAAGGGCTCTAATACTTTTACAGGTTCGTTCAAAACCTTTTCTGGTTGCACATATATATAACGTTCTACAAACTCATCAAATAACCAATTTTTTGACATCAAACCATCAAGCCCACCAAATATAGAATCTGCAGCCTCTCCAAAAACAAGACGAGTTACTCCATCATCTTTAGCCTGCAAAGCAGCCTTATAGATCTGGGGCTCTATTGAATGAATTGGAGCTCCTTTATGTTTCATAAGTTGTGGTGCAAACTCTAAGTAATCTGCCCAATATACCTCTACTATTCTATGATCCAAATTACATTTTTCAGCAAAAAGTTTTGCTCTTTCTGTTTCATCTAAAGCACCTTCCGCCATACACTTTAATGTATATGCTTTTGTCCCAGGTGGCATATAACTTGCTAGTATTGCCGAATCTATACCACCACTTAACATAATACCTGTACATTCATCTAACTTATCTTGAAATACATCTCGAATAGCATTATCTATATCGTCACTGTTACGTATCGAATAACGGTTTATATCAGGATAGAATCTTCTAGGTTTTAAATCTTCTGCAAATGTCTTGTCCTCATCATCAATACATCTGAAAGATAAGAAAGAACTCATACAATAATTCTTATCAACTATCATTTTTTACCCTCCAATTTCTCTAATTTAAATTATCAAACTTTTATTGCTTGGAACGTATTGCTTTTAATGCTTTGGTTATCTGCGTTGAGGACACGCCTTTAGTATACGGAAAATAAACAATTTCTATACCTTCTTCTCTAAATTCGTCCTCATAATTAGTCCATTTTTCAGTCTTATACCAATCATCACCTACAAAAAGTACATTTGCCTTCAATTTTTTACACATTTCCAATTTGTCCATGTTTTCTTGAGCTACAACTGCATCCACCTGTTTAATATTTCTCACAATTTCTAAACGATCTACAAATGGTATTACTGGAGACTTCCCTTTATATTGTACTAAATCATCTGTTGTTACTCCTACAATTAATTTATCACACATCCCTTTTGCATTCTTCAGTAAATTAAGATGTCCTATATGAAATAAATCAAAAACACCAGCCGTATACCCTGTGATCATATTCTAATCTCCTCCTGTCTTTAATATAACTTATAAATAATATTTAATATTCAATTTTATCAAAATTATCCACTATTTTGGCTAAACTTAATATTAAAATTCGTAGGTTTTAAATTAAATATTTAGTTATTAAAAATTAATTTTCATTTTATCGCTTTTTGTATCAAAACTAATCTCTATAATTCCATGATGAGGTTTTTGCTCATCCTCTGGTGGAGGTTTCATATAATTACCGAAAAGTCTTGTTAAAACAGCATCATAGTTTTTAGGAATAGGAAATATATTACCCTCAAACTCTCCATCTATAGTCTCGTAAAATGTCTCTTTCTCCATCATATATTTCATATATACATTTTTAGGAGCTCCCGTAACTAAATGAGAAATATACCTTGTTTCCCTATTTTCAAACATACAGCAAACCTTTGTTTCAAATCTATCTGTCCAAGATATTGGTATGATTTTCATAACATAATGTAATAATAACTTTAAAGCTCTTTTTAAAGGAGACTTAGTAATTAAACAAACTTTTTTTATTCTGATATTACTTATAGTCCTCATAACTCGAAGTGTTCTTCGCTGTACTTCTCCAATAAAAGTATCTGGTAATATATTGTCTAATGGGAATATATCAATAAAGATACCATTATGAACTTCACACTCAGAAAATTTCTCCTGTAAAAATAAAGTATTATTTTTTCGTATCCTAGCAAATTGTCTAAAATAATTTTTATCAGTATCATATGTTTGTAAAAAATATTTATTGTCTAGATCTTTTTCACAAACTCTAATAAATGTTTCATAATCTTTCCTAAGTAAACATACATCTACATCATCGTCCCAAGGGATAAATCCTTTATGTCTTATAGCTCCCAATAACGTCCCTGCAAAAAGCTGATATTTTATATTGTTTTTTTTACATATCCTATCAAACTCGAGTAAAATTTCTAATTGAAATTTTTGTACATCCCTAATTTCAACATCTAAATTATCAAATTTCATTTTCTACCCCCAAATATAATACATTTAAAACATAAATTTAACTACGAACATTTTTGTGTGAAACAGAATCCCCTTATAATTTTCACCATATATATGAAATATTTAACTTACTTTGTAGCAGCAGTTTCCTCTAGCCCTAAATCTTTTTTTATTTTTGTTGTTGAAATTTCAGGTGTCCTATTTAAATAAACTACTTCACAGTGCTCTTTTAGATAATTAAACTTTCCCTTCCAATCATCGCCTATAACAAAAACATCCACTTTATATTCTTTAACATCATCTATTTTTTGTTCCCAGCTTGTCTCTGGAATAACTAAATCTACATAACGTATAGATTCAAGTAGTTTTTTTCTTTCTCGATATGAAAAGTAGCATTTTTTCCCTTTTATAGCATTGAATTCATTTGTGGACAATGCAACTATAAGATAATCACCAAGCTCTTTTGCTCGTTTCAATAAGTTTATATGACCATAATGTAATAAATCAAAAGTTCCATATGTAATAACTTTTTTCATAATAATCCTCCTTATGCAATTAGATAACCACAATCAGAATATATCTAATATTCAACAAATCCATCTTTTATAATATAAAAATTTTATAAATATAATCACAGCTACAAACCCAAATATTTAACAATTCTTTCACTACTATTCCCATCTTTATACTTATTTGCAAGATCATTTATTGCTCTCCTGTCATTATAAAAATCATCAATACCTTCTTTTAAATCCTTTAAAAATGAAATCAATTCATCTATATTAAAAATTTTTTCTCCTGGCATCATTTCTAATGGATTGTCCACAGTAAAACCACGCCTATCTTCATAATATTCTATATCATCTATAACAAACCCTATTGGTTTCATAGTTAAAAGAAAGTCAAAGTATACCGAGGAATAATCAGTTAATAGAGCATCTACTTTCCCCAAAACTTGATACAGTTCCACATCTTTTGCTGCCAAATTTTCGTTACTAAAAACTTTGATATTGCTGTATGTTTCATTAAATAATTCCAGTTCTACCTGGTTAGGATGAGGCTTAATAATCATTAAAATATCTTCCTCAGCAAGGAAACGATCTAATTTTTTAACATTCTCCAAATTCAATATAGGAAAATCAATTTTTGAATCTACATTTTTTCCACTTCTTGAATGAGCTCGATATGTAGGCATCCACAAAACAATTTTGGAGAATAATTCCTTTCTTATGTCTAGTTTACCCAAAGAATCATTTTTAGAAAAAATCAAATCGTTTCTTGGATAACCCATCACAACACACTGCTCTTCACTAGCTCCAAAACCTTCCTTAATTATATCTTTAAAGAAATCAGAAATACATAAGATATGACTGAAAGTATTCTCAAACTTCCATATTTTTTTAAACCTAGAATTTCCAGCTAGGTATCCTATTTTTTTAAGTGGTGAGCCATGCATTGTATCGACAATAACTTGATTTCTTACCGGCTTAATTTTTTTAATATCTCTATAGGAATAGAAAATATAGCTCGACCTCAATTGATTCCAAAGTGCATACATTGGATTAGAAATAAAAATAACATTGTTTTTAGATGAAAGATCTGCTTTTGTATAATAATAAATTTGATATTTATTATATTCATCGTTGGAAGATAAATAATCAGTAAGTGCCCAAACATTGTCTTTCCTGAATCTTTTATCAAACATAAAGATTCTATTTTTAGACTTAGGAATAATGTAATTTAATAACGTCAATATATAGTACTGAAGTTTTTTAATAAAAAAATTATACATTTTAAAAAGGGTTCTCATATTATCAATATCCTTTCGTATGTTGTTTTTAAAACATATTTACTATATCATTTTATTCCTATCAAACTCTTTTATTTGCCATTAATTACGATTTAAGGATATGCCTTATTATTTTGCATAGCTCTGGCAGCTAACCCTAAAAATATCCAAAACTTATAATCAGTGAGATAAGTACTACTTACCATCAAATGAACCACACCTATACTAAACCACATGGCAAAAAAACTTGACTGTTCTTTATTTTTAGAAAATAAGATTTTGAAACTTACAAACATTAATAATAATACCAAAACACTTCCTATTATTATACCAAAATTAGCAATTATCTCAATTATAATATTGTGGGTATATCTGCCATCAGTTACTTGTCTGTCCCCAAGTAATCCAATTCCAAATATGGGACTGCTCCTAATTCCTTGGATCACATCTCCGTATATATGATCCCTACCACTTAAGTATATATCATCTGTTAAAAATAATTCAATACTTCTACTGCGTATCCCAAGCTGTAATAAAAGATTATATAAACTGTCTAGAATAATCTCAAAATAAATCAAAATAACAAAAAGAAATGCAATAATAATGAAAAATATAGATATTGCTTTATAGTTTATCTTTTTTCTTGTGTTAATGACCTTAAGTATAATAAATACCCCAATGCACATAATAGGCCCTCTAGAGCCTAACGCTAAAATAATAAATAGTGATACCAGGACAATAAGAACTGATTTAATATTAAAATTATCTAAAAATTCATCTATATATACTATGGTTGGTAATAACATATAATAAGACAATGGCATACTATATCTGCCAATAGAAACAATCTTTGTGAATACCATTATTCCAATCGTTGAACCAATAATGAAAACTAATATGCTTGTCTTTTTCATTACTCTTCTTAACACATTCCAATCATTAATACTAAAACTATAAATTAATGATGGAAGGCAAGTAAAAAAATATGGGAAAATAATCTTTTTTAAATAAATTCTATTCTTTATGAAAAAAATATAATTCAGTAAAAACACCAAAAGCGATAAAATATAACCCCAAAGAAACATCCCTTTATTTCTCTTTATTACAGTAGGTAAAGCTACAATGTAAAAAAGACCCACAAAAACTTTTGATAACAGCTGTACTCTGCTGGCATAAGATGTTCCTATTAAATTAAAATATGTGAGTATTAGATATTGCATTGTTAATATAGCAAATGATGACATAATCGCTACACTAATTTTTTTATCTCCTATTATATTTTCATCTATATTTGGGGCCATTACCTGACTCATATTTAACTTCACCTTTCTATTTCAATCCTTAAATGCAATCTTTTAAAATCCATCCAAAACTTTTTTGTAATTTTTTACATACTCCTCTGCTATCTTATCCCAATTAAATCTATCAACTTTACTTGTACAATTATTCGAAATAATTTCATAATTCTCTAAAATATCTATAATTCTATATGCAACTTCCTCAGCCGAATTATACTGAACCGAATATCCAACCTCTCCTTCATTAAACCGTCCATCAAAACCTTGCCCTCTTGTATAAATAACAGGTAATCCCTGTGACATTGCTTCTGCATATACAAGTCCAAAAGTCTCATGTTTTGAAGGCATTACAAACATATCTGATTCTCTATAATATTCTATCAGCTCTTCTTTTTGACTATAAGGTATATATTGTATAAATGAATATTTATTAATAAACTCTTTGTATCTTTTATCCTTTATTTCTCCTATGATTTTATAGTTAACTTCATAACCTCGCTTTATTAAAATTTCACAAGCCTCTGTGGTAGTTTCTATATTTTTATTAGCACTAAGGTCACCTACATAAATTAAATTAATCTTTTTATCTTTTGGGCTGTTTCTTTCTTCCCACTTGTTTTTTAGCCAAAATTCGTCTATGCCATTTGATATAACTATAGATTTATCTTGTATTTCCTTTCTATATCTTACAGGGATAAACTTGTCTAACGTACGACTTTTATAAGGCTCAGAAATAAATATTATCTTTTCTGCGTTTCTTAATATGTTTACACCTATACTTCTCAAAAATATCATTTTATTAAAAAATAAATTCACATCAGTATTCCTTACTGCAACTATATACGGTATACCATACTTTTGATTTAATTTATATGCTATATATCCATTAGAAAATAATGAATGTGCATGTATTATATCATATTTATTTATCTCTATTTTTCTTTTTATATCATTCAAAACTTTAGTATGTTTTAGGTGAAAAACAAATCTATCAAGCCTATTATAACATCTAGAAATAAGTATATTTGATCCAAATTCTTGTTTTGTTTTATAACTATTATCAACAAAAACATATACATCTTCACTTATATTAAATTTCTCTAAAGAATCAAATAGCTTCTGATATAAATTTGAACTAATATAATATGAACAAACTTGCAATATTTTAATCTACATCATCCCCATTTAAGTCGAGCTTTAAACTATAAACTCCAATAATAATATCCTCTTGATTCACATTCTTTTCTATCTAGAATTGCCTTAATATCTATTAGAACTTTGTCTTCTGTTTTATACAAATTGTCTAAAAAGTTAAAACCATACCCTTCCATAAAATCATTATGTGCTACAGCAAATACAAGACAATCTAAATCCTTTAATTCTTCCTTATTAACTAATTTTATTCCATACTCCCTATATACCTCATCTTTGTCCGCCACAGGGTCATGTACTAGAACATCAATCCCATATTCCTTTAATTCCTTAATAATATCTATTACCTTTGTATTTCTCACATCAGCACAATTTTCTTTAAAGGTAATACCTAATATGGCCACTTTGGATCCCTTTACTATTTGTTTCGCCTGTATCATTTTTTTTATTATATTGCCTGCTATATACTTACCCATATCATCGTTGATTTTTCTTCCATCAAGGATTATTTGTGAATGATATCCTAACTGTTCAGCCTTATAAATAAAATAATACGGATCTACTCCGATACAATGACCACCAACTAACCCTGGAGTAAATTTGAGAAAATTCCACTTTGTTCCTGCAGCTTCCAAAACAGCTTTAGTATCAATATCCATTTCATTAAAAACCATGGAAAGTTCATTCATAAACGCAATATTAATATCCCTTTGCGAATTTTCAATAACTTTTGCAGCTTCTGCTACTTTTATCGACTCAGCTTTATAAATTCCCGCTTCTATAATTGAATCATATATTTTTGAAATCATTTCAAGAGCTTCTTTATCTGAACCAGATACTATTTTTACTATTTTAGTTAGTGTATTGACTTTATCGCCTGGATTAATACGCTCAGGAGAATAACCTACTTTAAAATCTATTCCAAATTCTAGTCCTGACTCACTTTCAAGAGTTGGTATACATACCTCTTCTGTAGTCCCAGGATATACTGTTGATTCATATACTACTATTGAACCTTCGCTTAAGTTCCTTCCTACTGTTTTGCTCGCATCAATTATAGAATTCAGGTTAGGAGTTTTATCTGAATTTATCGGTGTTGGAACAGCTATTATATGGAATTTGCACTCCTTTAATCTCTTTTCATCACTGGTAAAAAACATTTTTGTATTCTTCAATACTTCATTCCCAACTTCATTTGTAACATCAATACCATTTCTATATTTGGTTAGCTTTTCTTCATTTAAATCGTATCCAACAACATCATACTTTTTAGCAAGTTCTATTGCTAAAGGCAAACCAACATATCCAAGTCCTATTACTGAAATTTTTTCTTGTTTATTCTCAATTTTTTTGAATAAATCCATTCCATGTCTCCTCAGTTTTCTTATATTATTTATTATCTATCTAACACCTTTTCCTAATAATTCATATCTAAAACCCTTATTTTCTAACTCTTGTTTATCAAAAAAGTTTCTTGTATCAAAAAAATTTTTGTTTCTCATAAGCTTGGCCATATTACCTAGAGGTAAATCTTTAAAAACTTCATGATTTACAGCTAACACTATTAAATCACTGTTTTTAGATGCCTCAACTACATCCTTCACTTGATATTTATGTGTTTTCACATAAGGATCATATACACTTATTTCAATATCTTCTCTTTCATCAATTAACTCTATTAATTTTACTATAGGACTTTCTCTAGTATCATCTATATTAGGTTTATATGTTATTCCAAGAACTGTTACCTTTTTATTACCTTTTACATCTTTCAATATCTCGTCTATTCTATTCAATACCTGTTGTGGCATCTCATCGTTAGTTCTACGTGACAATTTTATTATTTTGGCTAAATCTGGATTTCTTTCTATAATAAACCATGGGTCAACCGCTAAACAATGACCTCCCACTCCTGGACCTGGTTGATGAAGATTAACTCTTGGATGTTTATTACATAACTCTATCACTTCCCATGCATTAATTCCTGTTTCTTTACATATTATTGCTAATTCATTTGCCAACGCAATATTAACATCCCTGAAAGTATTCTCCATTGTCTTACACATTTCAGCTGTTGTAGCAGTGGTAAGAAATATATCTGCATTGACGAAAATCTTATACAAGTCTCTTATTTTTTCAGCAGACGCTTTATTAACCCCACCAACAATCCTATTGTTGTTAACCAGTTCCCACAATATTTTACCAGGTAAAACTCTTTCTGGAGAATGCCCTACATATAGTTCTTCTCCAATTTGAAGTCCCGACTTTTCTAGTATTGGTATTACTAACTCTTCTACTGTTCCTGTCGGAGAGGTAGACTCCAATATAACTAAGTCACCTTTTTTAAGATAAGGAACGATCATCTCTGTAGCTGAAATGACATAACTCATATCTGCTTTTTTGTTTTCTGTAATTGGTGTTGGCACAGCTATAATAAATGCATCCGCAGACTCTGGTTTGGTCTTAGCTTTTAAATGTCCTGATCTTACTGCTGCTTGTACCATTATATCTAAGTAAGGTTCTTCTATTATTGTTTTACCTTTAGCTAATGCTTCTACAACTTCACCATTTACATCTACACCTATAACCTCACAACCATGTGTTGCAAACATAGCGCTTGTTGGTAATCCTATATACCCTAAACCAATAACACAAACTTTTTGTTGTTTCATATCTCCATCACCTATCCTAACTATTTTATAGGAAAATCGAAAAATTGTTTTCTTTGAAACTATCAATGTTATCCTGATGATATAACTTTCATAAAATCACTAGCTATCTTTTCTGTAGTATGATAATTTTCCACATATTCTCTTCCATTTTCTGCATATCGTTCCCCTGCGGTATCTATATTGTCATATAAATATATAATAGATTCAGATAGTTTAATTGGATCATTAGGTCTTATTGTAAGACCTGCATCCGCCTTATCAATCAAACTTCCCCTCACATTCGATGCAAATATTATAGGTTTTTTTGCTGCCATATAATCATAAAATTTATTTTTACTAATTCCATATTTGAAAGCTTCCCTTTCCATTAAACCACAGAATAATATATCTGATTTTTTTAGGACTAAAGGAACTAAGTCCCTTTTAATACTTTCAAACATTAAAACATTCGTTAATTTATTTTTACTAATGATCCCTAATAGTTTTTCTCTTTCTACTCCACTGCCAACTAAAACTATTCTTATATTTTTATAATCTTCTAGATATTTCGCAGATTCTACTAACGTCTCTAATCCTTCACTTCTTGATAGAGCACCGGCATAACTTATACAAAAATAATTATCTAAGACATTATTAAGCTCCTTGCTCAATAATTTATCATTCTGCTTTTCATTCTGATCAAATTTATCTATGTCAATCCCATGCGGTATATGCATCACCTTTTCTCTATCAATCCCATATTTTTCTTCCATATACTCATATGCATAAGGAGCGGTTGTAATAATACTATCAGCTAAACTATAATATTTCCTTTCTAATCTTTCAAAAAACCTAAAAACTAATTTCCTCAATAGTCCACTAAAATCTTCATACATACTCAAAGGCCATAAATCTCTAACCTCCACAATAAATTTCGTATTATATCTCTTACTAAGTCTATATCCTGCAACCCATGCCAATGGATGAACTGATGATGCAATAATAACATCTGGAATTTCTTCAAAGCAATTAAATCTACCTGCTTTTATCATGTAATCAACATAATTTATGAATCGTGTTAAAGTATTTTTATAAGCAGGCTTTGTTTTTAACCAAGCAAACTTAAAACCATTATTATGCTCTTTAATGATAATATCTTTAGAGTAGTAATACCTTTCCTCCTTTTGTGCATAGGACGAAGCAATAACCGTTACATTATGCCCAAGTTCAGAGAGAAGTTTGCCAATTTCATAGTGCCGCCCTCCCCCGCCAACATCGGGACCACTAGCATGGTGATTTAAAATTACAATGTTGTATTTTACATTAGATTCCATTTTAACTCTCCTT
>NFYZ01009415.1_pt1 | contig 11461 bp, 10 predicted proteins | sample 1092561 | NCBI WGS metagenome assembly NFYZ01 (sample SAMN03609887, study PRJNA323583) | gut metagenome | isolation source: feces | host: Rattus norvegicus | place: Malaysia | collected 2013 | reverse complement strand
ATATTTGTCCTTTCCATAATATCCTTTACCTTTAACATTCCCTATTCTTGTATTAGGTAAATAATTAACTGTAAGCCTATCTCCTTTATTGATTCCAGGTTGATAATATAGTTCTATTGAAATGACTTCTCCAGTTTTATCATCTTTCATCTTAAGTATATGCGCACTCATATTTGATCTTGCTATAGAACTATCTAAAGACTCGCCCGTCACAGTTTTAAAGTCTTTTTTAATCACATAAGGTAAGTCTTTTATACTTGGAATTATTACATAATGCATAGAACCTATAATTATTAATAGTACTATAACAGATAATATTAGTGTGAAACTATCTAATTTAAATTCTCTTATTTTGAGTTCATTAATTACTATCTTTATAAAAGCACCTCTCACTATCATTGAACCCATTAAAATTGCATAAAATATTACAATTGATTAAGAATTCATTCATATCTACCCCCTATTATTCTAAACATCCCGTATCATTTGGTTTATCAAATATCCAATTCTCAACTTCACTACGAATTTTTTTACCACCATCAACAACTTTACCCTTTAAGACTCCCCTTCCCATATCTAAAGTTAAAAACTCTGCAGCTTGCTTAAAGTCTATTGTCCTTTTCTCACCTTTACTGGTCGATTCATAACTCTATCTACAACTTGATGTGGACTTGTGAAAGGCTTTTTAGGTCCATATCCATTTTACATACGCTTTCTAAACCCTGTTGAACTCTTTATATATTTACTTACATTATCTGATTTGAGACTTAATTTAGTATCTGATTTTAAAACAGCCTATTCTTTTTTTATAGCCTCTCCAGTTGGTTTTATTTATTTTAAAGATGATTTAATATTTTCACATAATGGTAACCCCTTGCCATTTATTAGTTATATATGAATTGTATCCCATTTTATCATATTGTCAATACTCATTCAATTCTAAAGTTTCCCCATTATTTCACTGGCCCCTCACGCCAATAAACTTTCAGCGTTTACTTCCAACACATGGGAATATATATTAATAGTAGTGAACTATTCCCTAAAGATCAAGGTAGAGAAATACTTTAAACCTGAAAACTTAACCAAAGATGTCAAAGTCTATAAAAGTCTATATAATATAGAAAAAGCATAAATCCCTACCCCTAGGAATTTATGCTTTTCTCGTATTACATAATCTTTTTCCTAAATCCTATACCTAATCCTATTAACAATATACCCGCAAGATAAAATTTAATATTATTATCAGTACCAGTCCTTGGTAATCCACCTTTTTCTTTTGTTCCCCTATCTGACTTCCCAAGTTTATCTTTATTCTCTTTAATATCATCATCTTTTTTATTTTTATCATCTTTCTTTGAATCCTTTGGCTTTTCTGGTTCTTCTGGGTCCTTAGGATCTTCTGGTTCCTTTGGTTTTTCTGGACTTTCTGGGTCTTCTGGAGATTCTGGCTCTTCCGGGTCTTCTGGATCCTCCGTTCTTAACTCTAGCTCTTCTAATGCTTTTTGTAAATTTCCTATAGCTTCATCTATCTCTTCCTGGGTTGCATTTTCATTTTGGTATATATCCTTAGCAGAATTTAATGCTATTTCTAGTGCTCCCCATGTTTTTTCTGTATATTCTTCTTTATTCAATTCTTCTGCTTTCGCTATCTCTTCTGCTAATTTTGTTTTATCTACTTCTGGAGTTGGTGCTTCCTTTTCAAGTTCAGCTATTTTTTCCTCTGCCTTTTTAATTCTATAATCTATTACTAACTCCTTTTGTTCATTAGTAAGGTTATTATATGCTTCACGCACTTCCTGTACTGCCTCGCCATCTGCCAAAGTAATATCTTCAAACTTTGGAATCTCTTTTATTAGATTCACTACATTTTGTGCGCTGTTTAAATTATCCTCATTAATTTCCTTTAGCTTTATGTCTGTTACTACTGGAAAATGATCCGATGCCTCTGTATCTATTACTCTTGCCTTCACTACCTCAATTCCATCATTTACAAGAATATAATCTATACGTTTACTAGGATTATTTACAGGGAAAGTATATCCATCTCCGCTACCAGCTAATTCCCAACTATCATTTAGATATTCAAACATTGGTGCAATTTCAGGTGCACCTGGCAATGCATTCAGATCTCCAACTAAAATCTTAGGTCCTGCCACTTCAGAAAAAATATTAAGGGTATCATCTACTTGCATTTCTCTTACCATTGGATTTCCGCGATAATCTAAATGAGTCACATAGAATGAAAACACTTTACCATCTACATCAATCTTTGCTCCTGGAAAACCTGGCATAGGTCTAGGTTCTGGATTTTCATCTTGGGTAGAAAGCCTCGTTATTTCATAATTAATAGCTTCCGTTATAGGATATTTACTTAAAATAGCCATTCCATATTTTCTTCGTGGTTGTCCTTCTTCAAGGGGATCCATATCATATATAGGACCATAAAATGAATACATTCCCAATTCTTCAGCTAATATTTCAACTTGATCATCAAAGTTACTTCTATCACTAAAATTCACATCCACCTCTGTTAAACCAACAATATCTGCTCCTGATTTCCTAATAACTTCTGCTGTGCGTCTAATGTCATAATTACCATCATTACCTATTCCTGCTTGGATATTATAATTTATTATTCTAATGGAATTAGGATCCTTAGGGTCTTCAGGTTCCTCTTCTTCCAATTCTTCTAGTCTAGCCTCTAATGCTTCTAACTTTGCAATTAATTCTTTTGATATTCTTTGTTTTGGATTACTGTGTAATGCCTCGTAAGCTGCTCTTGCTGCTTCTACTGCTTCTTTATCTTCCAATGTTAATTCTTCAACTTCTGGTAATGCCCTTATACTAGTTTCTACATCAATTGCACTTTGTACAAAATTTAATCTTTCTATTAATTCATCCTTGTCCTCGCTATCTGGCAAGGCATTTACCACTGGCCATGCTGCATCAACATCTTCTTGAAGTAAACTTCGTTCTGCCTTTCCTACCATTTTCTGTGCATAATGTATTTCTCTAGCTTCTTCATTTGGTCCATCAAAGGGTACATTTTCTATAGTTATTATTTCTTCATAAGGACCAAATTGTCCCTTTGGTTGATACAGTATAACATCAAAATGTGTAATTTCTTCAGCTTGTTTTTTATTATATAGGTAAATACCAGTAATCTTTTCAGGATTTCCTATAGGCGTATAATTAGTTCCATCCTCAAAATAAAATTTTAATTTATAATGAATAGGCCATCTATTAGTAGATTCAGGTAAGTTTTTATAGTTATATAATCTATAATAATCCATGCCATTCCAATATATACTATGTGTTACTTTTTCTATATAAGGTTTCGACTCCTCTAATTCTTTAATTCTCTCTTCTAAAGTAATAAGTTTATCTATATTTGTTACAAGTTCTTTTTCAGCATTTCTAGATAGTTCATTATAAGCTTCTCTTGCTCCTTCAACTTCTTCTTTATTATCTAAAGTTAAGTCTTCAACTGACGGCAACTCGTCAATCATGTCCTTTACTAAATTAGGCGCAAAAGGTACATTTTCAATGGTCATAATAACTTTATCATTATTATCCATTAATTCTACATCAAAATAATCAATTTCAGTAGGATCTAGCTTAAGTACTGTCCAACTAGCATATCCTGGTTTAAAAGGAGTCCCTTTTTTACCATATCCAAAACTTTCTTTTTCTACAATAGTTCCATCCTTCATATAAGCAATTAAATAATTCTTTGTAACGTTTTCTGGTAAATTCTCATAGTTTTCAGGTCTAAATCCATTAGGATTTGGATGATTAGTACGATTATATCCTATTTTACCTATATGTACCTCTGAATTCACTGCTGAACCTTCAGCTAATGCTATGTCCATAATAGGAGTAAACACTGACAAAATCATAGACAGTACAATAACTAGTGATAATCTTTTCTTACCGTTCATTATTTTTCTAACCTCCCCATTATTTAAATTCTCCTTACACTATGGTTCTTTACTATTCCCTCCCTTCACCTAAGATTGTCTTATTAAATTGTTATGATACTTTTACCATCTTATTACTGAGATCTTTTTAGGATTGTTTATTATAAAAAATTGCAATAGAATATATATTGAAAAAAATTAAAATTTAAAATCAATTACAATATTAATTAATGAATAGTCTTCATATTTTTATAATTTTCTGAATAGTTTAAGTCTAATTATAGCATAAAATCAATTTACACAATGTCTAAAATTGACGAATATCCTTCTGTTTTTATTGAGCTTTTCATTCATTTTTCCTAATATATAGATATTTTTTTACATTTTATTTCGCATTCTCCAATTAATATATAGCAAATCTATATATAGGCTCCTAAAATAGTCTCGTATATTAGACAAAATAGTAGAGCTATTATTGAAACCAAAAGCTCTTTTTAGAATTTATTATCTAAGTTTCTCCCGTGAACTACTCTTCTTTGCTAAATATTATAAAACCCTTAAGCAAATAAAAATTAGAAATCAATGACTTGAAAAGTTTATTTTTGCGGAATGAATTTTAATTTTTGTTTCCTCGGCCCTTTACAAACTTTAAAAAACAATATAAAACCCTAAAGCAAATAAAAATCTAAAACGAACGACTCGAAAAGTTTACTTTTCCGGAGTGAGTTTAGATTTTTATTTGCTCGGCCCTGCACTAACTTAAAAGAACAGAACATAAATTTTACGCCTTCATCCCCGAAGTAATAGCTAAACCAATTACTTTTCCTGCACCCTTTTCAATTAAAACCCTACCACACTCTTCCATGGTACTCCCCGTAGTAATAATATCATCAATTAATAAAACTTTTTTGTTTAAAAACTCTTTACTGTCCTTAACATAGAAAGCATTCTCTAAATTTTTGATTCTTTGATTTTTATTTAATTTAGTTTGAGACTTAGTAGATTTTTTCCTTATTAAGTTTCCTTTTGCAAAAGGTATTTTTAACTTTTTACTAATATATCTTCCTATTAACTCTGATTGATCATATCCCCTAAGAGCTTTTCTACGCCTATGTAATGGTACATAGGTTATAATATCTATTTCACTAACTAAAGATTTTTCTTTTATAGTATCTAAAAGTATTTCTCCCAAAGGCTTGTACAAATAATTTTTACTATAATATTTATAAGCATATATTTGTTCTTTTATGAACCTATTATAAAAAAGGGAATATATTACTTTATCTAAATATGAATCAATTAATTTTACTTCTCTATTTAGATATTCTAGGTTTTTCATACAATCAGTACATATATAACCTACTATTTTAGGCTCTTTTTCATTACAGAAAAAACATATATTATCTTTTGGAAATAATAGATTATTTAATCCTTTTAAAAAACTCATAAAATCCTCCTAGAAAATAGATAGCATTTTTCTAAGTTTCGTGTCTAATCCTGAATATCTTTTAACTATTCTATTGTTATTAATCATCTTATAAAGATATTTTTCATCTCCTACTAGTACTACTAATTCTTTTGCCCTAGTTATAGCAGTATATAAAAGATTTCTAGTTAATAGCATAGGAGGCCCCCAGGATATTGGCATTATAATAACAGGAAATTCACTTCCCTGACTTTTATGTACAGTAGTTGCATAGGCCAATTTTAATTCATCCAAATTACTAAAATCATATTTTACTTCTTTTTCATCATCAAAAAGGACTTCTATTATATTATCTTCTTTATCTATATTAGTAATAAATCCAAAATCTCCATTATATACTCCTTCACCTTTTTCTACTATTTTCCCATGTTTTACAATTTCCCATTCTGTATTATAATTATTTTTTATTTGCATTATTTTATCTCCTACTCGGAATACTTCATCACCTATCCTTTTTTCTGACTTTTCCTTCCATTTAGGATTCAATATATTTTGCAAGTTTTTATTTAATGAATTAGTACCTACATCTCCTTTTTTCATAGGAGTCAAAACCTGAATATCTCTTAAAGAATTGTAACCGTTATAGTTAGGAAGTCTATCCCTGCATAATTCTAATATAGTATTTAATATTTCCTTTGACTCACTATTTTTAATGAAATAAAAATCTTTATTTTTTACATTAAGATGAGGACCTTCCCCTTTGTTAATCCTGTGAGCATTTACTATTATCATGCTTTCTTCTGCTTGCCTAAATATTTCATTTAATTCTACTACCTTTACTATTTTACTATTTATTATGTCTTTTAAAACATTTCCTGCTCCAACAGAAGGTAATTGATCCACATCTCCAACCAATATAAGCCTAGTTCCTGGAACAATTGCTTTTAATAGATTGTTCATAAGAAGTATATCTATCATAGAGGCCTCATCTATTATAACTAAATCTGCATCTAATGGACTATCTTCACATTTACCAAAGGCCATTTCTCCATCTCCCTCCATATAGGAGTATTCTAATAGCCTATGGATAGTCTTTGCCTCTTTATTAGAAGCCTGGCTAAGCTTCTTAGCTGCCCTACCAGTAGGTGCTCCTAGTACCACCTTTAAATCTTTCTTCTCAAATATTTTTATAATGGCATTTAATATAGTAGTTTTCCCAGTACCAGGGCCACCAGTAATTACTAGTAAGCCTTGTTCTATAGCTTCCTTTATTGATTCCTTCTGTTTATTTGCAAATTGAATTTCCTCAGTCTCTTCTATTTTTTCAATTTCCTTTTTTATATCTATATCAATATTATCTAGTTTAACTCTAGATAACTCTAAAATTTTTTTACCTACATTACTTTCTGCCTTATGGAAAGGCATATAATAGACTCTAGTTCCTTCTTCTATATTTTCTATGTAAATATCACCTTTCATAGCCAATTCTCTAAGAGAAACTTCAATTATATCCTCTTCCATTCCTAACATTTTTGAGGTTTCTAATAATAGCTCCTCCATAGGAACAAAACTATGACCTGAGCCTGCATATTCTAATATTTTATATTTAATACCTGCTTCTATTCTATAAGGTGAATTTGAGGCTATTCCTAAATTATGGGCTATTTTATCCGCAGTCTTAAAACCTATTCCAAATATGTCTTCTGATAGTCTATAGGGATTTTCTCTTATAGTATTTATAGTATCCTTTCCATATCTTTTATATATTTTTAAGCCATAGGAAGTGCTAATACCATATTGTTGAAGAAATACCATTACATCTCTTACTTCTCTTTGTTCTTCATAAGCCTCTTTTATTTTCTTTAACTTTTTATCTCCTATTCCTGGTACTTCCTTAAGTTTTTCTGGTTCATCTTGAATTATATCTAAGGAATCCATTCCAAATAATTCTACTATTTTTTTTGCAGTTTTAGGCCCTATGTTAGGAATTAAACCAGAGGAAAGATATTTTTCAATTCCATTCAATGTAGCAGGAGTTACAGTAGATATGTTTTTAATTTGTACTTGTTCTCCATAATTTTGATGATATATCCATTCTCCCTCTACTTCAACAGTTTCTCCCATATTTAAAATAGGTACACTACCAACAATGGTTATAACTCCATCAGTAGTCTCAAGTAACGCAACAGTAAAACCATTTGATTCATTCCTAAATATTATTTCTTCTATGGTACCTTCCATGGTCAATAGCAAAATTTATACCTCCAATATTTAATACTTTGAAAATATTATACCATATACTTAAGTTAATAAATTCTATCTTTGTAAATTATCCTTTATCATTAGTATTTCCTTAAAAAATCCCTCCTTGGCTTAAATTTATTATATTCAAACACACGTTCTAAGTCAAGGAGGGATTTTACTTTATTTAATACCAGCTATTACTTTAGATAGCTCATTTATACTTTCTGTTAAATCATTTAACTTCCCCTCTATTCTAACCAATAGGTAAACAGATATGACTATAGGAAAGCCTAAATTAGCTATATGAGTATAAATATCCCCCATGGCTGCCTCCTTTCTATATTATGAAAGCTGAGGCGAGAGCCTCAGCTTTTTATTAAAACTCTATATCCTCAACTTCAGTCCTTACAATTCTTGCTCCTATAATATCAACTAGATCTCCTCCGCCGCTATAGAAAATTTCTCCTTCTATAATTCCATCCATTACATCTTTAATTTCTTCAGGTGTTAAATCTTCTCTTGGTTCATCTACAGATATATTCGCTCTACCATCATTAGCATTTTTAAAAGTCATTTCTAACCTTTTTCTAATCACTTTCCCACCTCCCTATAAAAAATTTTAATCTCTTATTCCTCTTCCTCTACTAATTCAATTTCTTCTAGCCTTTTAATTTTGTGTACAGGCATTATTTGTAGATTAGCTATAGATTGAGCTGCTTGGTATAAGTCTTCATCTAATGTATCCGGTTTTACTCTTGAATAGGTCTTAGACTTAATTATTGCCTTATCCCCATCCATTCCTACTAATAGTTCTAGCTTTAATCTAGTGTTGTCCTTTATTGTTACTAATGCCATTTTCTCACCTCCTTCTACTTCTTATATAGAATAAAGGCTATCTTTTTACCATTATTTTTTTAAGTTTCTTTAAACTATTAGTTTTGGTATTTACTACAGTCCTATAAGATACTCCTAAGATTTCACTAATTTCTTTTATTGTTTTACTCTCTATATAGTAGTGAACAATTACCTCTCTCTGTCTTTCCGTTAATTTTTTTAAGCCTCCTAAAAGTAATTTATTTTCTTCTGAACTAATTATATTTTCTATAGGTTCTTTTTCATCCCCCTCTAATAAATCTAATATTTCTTCTTTCCCATCTCCTACAGGTTCATTTAAGGATAGGCAATATTTTTCCTTATGTTTGTCTAAGTATTTATATTTAAGCATAGTCTTTACATACCCTAAAAATTTGGTTCCCTTTGAAGGGTCATAATCTTCTAAACATTTTAGTACTACCTCATAACCTTCTTGTATCAAATCATCGTATAACTCTGTCCTATTATAATAACGTCTTATAGAACTTATAATCAAAGGATTAAGCTTTAATAATAATTTTTCTTTAGATTTCATATCTCCCTTTTTACTTTCTTTTAACAACTCTTCTATTTCCCTATACATTTTTTCCTCCTGAAGAGGAAGGTACCTTCCATATTTCCTAGGTATCTTTATATTAACCTGAAAACAAAAAATAGAAAAAAGTAGAGCAGGGTTATTTCCCCACTCTACTTTTTTAAAGTCTACAAATACATGGACGACTTTGGGCTTTAATTAATCAACTCGCTAAAATTCTGCTGTGATTAAGCCTAAGTCCTCTAACTTTAAATTTCTATTTTCCTAAACCTTCTTTTCTCAAAACGTCAGCTTTATCAGTCTTTTCCCAAGGAAGATCTAAATCACATCTACCAAAATGTCCATAGCTAGATACTTGTTTATAAATAGGTCTTTTTAAATCTAAGTCCTTGATAATTGCTGCTGGTCTTAAATCAAAATGTTTATTTACTAATTTTTCTATTTCTTTATCACTTGCTTTTCCTGTACCAAAGGTATCCACATATATAGATAAAGGTCTAGCTATTCCTATAGCATAGGAAAGTCCAATTTCACATTTATCTGCCAATCCTGCTGCTACAATATTCTTTGCTACATATCTTGCAGCATAGGAAGCAGATCTATCTACTTTAGTAGCATCCTTTCCAGAAAAGGCACCGCCGCCATGTCTACCGTAACCACCATAAGTATCGACTATTATTTTCCTACCAGTAAGACCTGCATCTCCCATAGGTCCACCAACCACAAATCTACCTGTTGGATTTACATAGTACTCTGTTTTTTCATCTATCATGTCTTTAGGAACTATAGGCCTTATAACATTCTCTATAATATCCTCTTTTATTTGTTTTAAATCTACATCTGGACTATGTTGAGTAGAAACTACTATGTTTTCTATTCTAATAGGTTTGTCATCTTCATACTCAACAGTTACTTGAGTTTTACCGTCTGGCCTTAAATAAGTAAGAGTCTTATTTTTTCTTACTTCAGCTAATCTTTTAGACAGTTTATGTGCCAAGGATATTGGTAAGGGCATAAATTCTTCAGTTTCGTTACATGCATAACCAAACATTAAACCTTGATCTCCTGCACCTATTTTGTCTAACTCATCTTCACCATTTTCCTTATGTTCTAAGGCAGTATCTACCCCTAAAGCTATATCTGGTGATTGCTCATTTATAGATGTAATAACTCCACAAGTTTCTCCATCAAATCCATACTTCGCTCTTGTATATCCTATCCCTTTTACCGTTTCTCTAACTATTTTCGGTATATCCACATAGCAATTTGTTGTAATTTCTCCTGAAACTAAGACTAATCCTGTAGTTACACTAGTTTCACATGCAACTCTAGCATTAGGATCTTTTTCTAAAATTGCATCTAGGATTGCATCCGATATTTGATCACATACTTTGTCTGGATGCCCTTCTGTTACGGATTCTGAAGTAAATAGCCATTTTTTCATTAAAAACACCCCTTATTTTATCTTAAATTAAAATTTCTAAAAGTAAAAAACCTCTTCCAAAAGGAACAGGCCATTAAAAGCACCTCATCTTTCAGAATTTATATTCTGTGGGATTTAGCACCTTCACATCATACAGGTTGCCGGGTTTCATAGGGCCCATTCCCTCCACCACTCTTGATAAGGTATCAAGATTTTTTATTTAATTAAAATAATTGTAACACAGCTAACATTTTAAGTCAATGAATGCTAAAAATAAGACACTACCCTATAGCTTAATATTAAAACTATAATACCAGCAACAATAACTCCAGATGCAATAGCAGTAAAAGCTTTCTTAAAATCTATTTTAAACAAAGTAGCTGTAATACAACCAGTCCAAACTCCTGTAGTAGGTAGAGGTATAGCTACTAAGATAAACAAGCCTAATATACTATACTTTCTTATTTTAGCCCGACTTCTTCTTAAAGTTCTTCGCTTTATCCAACTAATAGTTTTAGAAAAAAGGGCAGTTTTTTCAAAATAATTCATTACTGGTTCTAATAGTTTTAATAAAAAAGGAACGGGTATCATATTACCTATAATACCTAGTATTGTACTATGTAATGGGCTAAATCCTAAGGATATCCCTAAAGGTATAGCTCCTCTTAGTTCTGAAAGAGGCATAGCAGCTACTAATAAAACTAATAATTCATTTTTAATGCTGATTAATAATTCTTCCAATGTAAATGCCCCCTCTAAATATCTCATATTATATCTAATCATATATTATTATATAGGCTTTCCAGAAAAATTAAAACCCGCTTAATTTTAATATTATACATTAGGAGATACAAAGAGATATAGTGAGAATTATTTAGTATTTTAACGAAAACATAAACATAATGTTAATTATTCACCTAAAATGCTCTTTTAACATTGTTGCATTATACTATAATATATCCTATACTATAATAGTCGTCGGAAATCACGGGGTGTGGCGCAGTTTGGTAGCGCACGTGGTTTGGGACCATGGGGCCGGG
>NFYZ01004850.1_pt1 | contig 11491 bp, 13 predicted proteins | sample 1092561 | NCBI WGS metagenome assembly NFYZ01 (sample SAMN03609887, study PRJNA323583) | gut metagenome | isolation source: feces | host: Rattus norvegicus | place: Malaysia | collected 2013 | reverse complement strand
TTGGATATGATAGCACCAAGCATCTTAAGGTTTTGTTCCCCTTTTGTTCGCTTACGAAAAACAAGTGAGCGAGCTTACAAAAAGTAACAGAGTAGTTCCACGTGAAACAAATAAAAAAGCTATAGTAAAATACTATAACTTTTTATGATGCTTTTTATAAAGATAAACGAACAAATTAATATTTTTAACTTTACCATAGTTAAAGTGAAACACCGTGTTTCACATGAAACAGTTTAACACGATTTAACCCAGTTGTCACGACTAATGTAGAAAATTGAAAGGTCACAAGCCCCATGTACACCATTAACGTAACCCGTGCTAGTATATTGTTGACCTACAACATTCATATCTACGTTATGACTATCAGTCCACGGGTTAGACTGATAACCTGTAGGTTTGTTATCGGCATATTGAGCGAACCACAGCATATTATTTTTTTTGAGATAATCAGAAATATAATTATTTAGGATTAAAGATTTAGAACAATATAGAACACAATTAACACCGCTTAAGCGTTTAAATTCTTTCATAAAACGTTCAATTCTATTAATGTCATGAATAGTGAAAAATTTATCATTTATAGGCACTTCATAATCAAGGATAGGTAAAACTTTTCCTTTAAAATCTTTGTAATATTTATAAAAATATTGGGCTTGTTCTTCAATCTTGATATGTATATTGTACTCATCTTCATAATGATATACACCTACTAGCTTACCTGCTTTTAGAAACTCTAGTACTTGGTTATTTTTGAAATAATAATCAGTTCCACCAGTGAGTTTACTAATAATTATAGGTGCTGTTACACGTGAAACGTCAATACACCCGTTATTACTTGAAACATCAATCGCTTGTAATGTCATTGATTAATACACCACTTTCTAATAAAGATTTAATTTCTTTGAATTCAGTGTCATTAGTATTACTAATAACATTATTAATATTATCACATTTAATAAAGCCCGTGTAATTTTTAATAATTCCATGTTCTTTGGTTGGGTAGCTTGATAAATCTAAAATAGGTTTGTTTCTGGTTATTACTAAATAAGCTTGATTAATAGTGTTTTTAATTGTTGTACTTAAATTTCCAGTTTTTCTATCAATATATACACTAAACAATTGTAAATTAGTAATAATTTTTTGTTGTTGTTCAATAATATCAGAAACACCATTATTAACAGTTATTAAAGTAGTTCCATCTAAAAGTGAAACATCATATTTGATATTTAAAGTTTTATCTATAATATCATGTATATTTACTTGGATTGGACTAATAAAAGGCAAGTATAAACAACAAGATAAAACATTAGTATCAAAACCGTTATTATATTTTTTATCAACTTTGATTTTACCCAAGTCTAAAATAAAATGATCTTGCTTAAATTCTTTTGTATCTACACTGTTAACAGTTAAATTGAATAAACCTGTTTTAATTTGATTTGTTGGTTCTGTTATTTCAGTAGGATAATCAACGGGTAAACGATAAACTTGATTAATATAATTTGTATAATTATAAGTTAGTTCTCCTTTAGGACTAGTGAAAGTTAAATCTTTGTTGACTAATTGTTCTAGACTTTTGTCATTAAGTTCATAAATGTGTATTTGTTGCTCGCCAGTTGGTTTAGTCGGTTCAGTTGGATTTGTTGGTTGTACAGGTGTAACAGTTTTACTTGTTATACCGTTTAAAGTTATATCAAGTGAACCATATAAGTTAGATAAATCAAATTTTGATAAATCTATTGTAGCGTGTTTTTTAATTAAATCAATTACACCGTTTACGTTTTTATCGTCACCGTATAAATTCTCATAAACTGCACTAATTGAGCTAATTGTATAATTTTCGTCCGCGGTAATATCTAAGTTAGGAATATTAATTTTATATTTAATACCCTCTACTTTATTTGTGATATTGATTTTAATTAAGCTAGGTTCTAGCACAAATACATTTAAATTTTCTCCAGATTGAAAAGTTGCTGGCACTTGGAATGTATTGTTGCTTAAGTATTGAGGGTTTAAATTATCTGCGGTTATTGTGTCTGGGTTGGTATCGCGTGGGTATTCATATAATTTTAATGAGTCATCTTTTAAAACATAAAAGGGGTTTGTACTTTTTCCTATGATTGTAAAATTATCATTTACATTAAAATCAGTGGGACTAATTGAAATAGTTGAACCATTTAGACCGATTAATTTATATTGACCCTTTAATTTTTCGACAGTGGGGACAATAATTAAATTTTTTCCAATATCATCTTGAACAATCTGATATTTGAGAGTGTTTAATACATTAGCAACTAGAGTTCCTTTTGTATAATCTGTTACACCATTATCACACCTGTAAATGTTTAAACTTGTAAGTTTATAACCGTCAGTTACATGTGGTGTGATTGTAATAATAGAACCTGTTGTTTTATCGCCAGTAACTTCAATTTTAGTATTATTATCTAAACTATGTACAGTTGTTGTGGTTGGTTTAACTGGTGGGTCTGTTTTTTCTAAAGTTGGTGTAACTTTAAATAAAACTATTTTTGGTTTATTGCCTAAATCGTTAAAATAATTATCAAGTTCTTCATCATGAAGTAAATATGCTGGTTTATTGGCATATGATTGTAATTCGGTCACATCATAAGTTCTAACAACATGATAACTATTAAATTGTTTTAATAAATCCCATTTATTTTCATAGGCACATCGGTTTGAAGTTGTTCCAGAAAAAGAAACACCTTGAGGGATTACAACAACTTCCACATGTAATTTATTATAAGTGTCATTTTGATAAATAATAGGAACAATATGAGTTGCCCAAATACCGGTACCCATATTAGAGGTGTTAAAAGATTTATTTTTAGTGGTATTAATTAAGCTATTAAAAATGTTATTATCTAACTTTGATAATTGTTCATTTTGTGTAGTGTCAAGATTAATATAATATTGATGTTTATTAGATACATTATCGCTAGCATAGGCAAGTACTGTTAAATAAATTGTTTCTTCATTTTGATAATTTAAAGAGTTTAAATGTTCTTGAATATTAAAAGTAAAACCACCATAACTTTTGTCTTCAAAGTCTGAAAAATAAAAAGTGTGCTTATTTAGTTCATCTATAGTCATAGTAGATATGACATTATCAAAAAAACCTTTATTTGATAAAAAGTAACATGCTTTTGTGAAGCTTGTTGATTTAGTACTCCAAAATACTATATTTGTTTTAGGGTCAAAATTATCTATTTCACTTTTTCCTGCGTTTAGGTCATTAACACCAACGCCTGTAAATGTGCTATTATCAGAATTATCTTTAATTAATAACTTCATTTTATTAAACCTCTCTTAGTGGATTTCCTACAGTTTGGACTATAATATGGTCATTTAATTTTATAGTTGTATCGCTTGTATACTTATCTTTGATAACTTCATTAGTGGTAGAATTTTGATTATAATTTGAGGGTTTGGATTTTTCAATAATATCAACATCACTATTAAGAATATCATCTTTGAAAGTATATAAAACATCTTCTTTTAATTTTAGTATCACATAATCAGTGTGAAATAAATTAACCTTTTCAATAAAATAATATTTATTATTAAGCTCTAAATAATTAGATTGTACTGGTACGTTTTTTCTTGTTAAAACTAAACTAGGTAAAAATGTATCTTGAATAGTTTTGAAATTAATATTAATTTCTTTTAAGCTTTCAAGATTTTTGTTAATTGTGTTGTTGCTATCATGATTAATATAAAATTTTAGTTTCACATGAAACACCTGCCTATAAAAAATAAGAGTAACTAAAAATTTTAGATACTCTTATTATACATTAAAATATTAATCTTAGTTGTTACCTTTTGGTTCATCTGCAATATAGAAAACAATATAATTTTCATTTAAATCATTAAAATACATTGCGTCATACTTGTTAAAGTTAGTGTAAAATTCAGCTCTAGCATTATAGTTTGTAGTTACTCTTTGGTTAGAACATGCCACACCTACAGCGTTGGTATCAAATAACACACCTAAAATACCACTTTGTTTAATTTCTTTTGTGGTGTCATTATCTTTAATAGCAACATCAATAGATGACGTTGAATTAAAACCATAATCTTTACCAGTACCTTGCCAGTAAGGGACGGTATCATAATTAGTTAATGAAACATTAGTATCGTGGAAAGTGTCACTTTCAAGATATACTTTACTTGCGTTAGCTAAATCAGATAATAAAACAAGGTGTTGTTTGTCAACTGGTGTAAATCTTTCTTTTGAACCTGCATTAAATAAAGTTGAAATTTTGGTTATACGGTCACGAGTTGTATTAATTGTAAGGTTTACAAACTTAATGAAACTAGGGTCAATTAATGCTTTATCACGGGTTAAATTTTGACCAGTTTGGGAATTATACAATGAAAGCAAGTTAATTTTTTGCATTTGATTTGTTCCATTCATTACTTGTGCGGTCATTGAGTTTAAAGTTTTCATAATAAGACTATCAATATTAACAGTCATTGAATTTTGAACGCTTGTATTAAGCATTGATAAAAAGCCGTTTAATTCGGTTGCACTGTTAAAACTAGACTTTAATTGTCTTTGTGTAAATGATAAAGGAATTGAAAAAGTAACTTGTGAATTGAAAAATTTTGCGCTTACTTTTGGTTGATAAAAGATATTAGGATCATAACTTTGACCGTCTGTTAAATTCCAATCATCATTTTCTTGAGCTTGTGGTAATTCTGCGTCGATCTTTTCTAAAATTGAACCAAATTCCCAACTAGACATTAAAACACTAGGTGCAGAACCTTGATAAACACGATTATTAAAAACAGTTTGTCCAACTCTATCAATTAACTTCTTTACATAGTTATCAACATTATCAGTGTTAAAAATTTCATTACCAATATCAACAGTATTAGATAAATCATCTTTTAAAAGTTCGCTTGTACCGTCAAGTTGTTTCAAAGTATTATTTACTAAATCTTTAATTTGTGTAACTTTCATTGTTATATAACCTCTCTTTTTAATATACGTTTACGAAAAGTAAGCGCCTAATATCTGTATCTATCATATCATAAACAGAATATTTTTGATACAGGTTTAGCATTTTACTTGTATTATCTGCATTTATAACAGTTGTTTCGATTGTATTTTTATTGTTTTGACCGTCTGTGTTTATTAGTTCATCGCTATCCATTGCACTAGTGGTATTATTAATTGTTCCAGTTTGGGTTGTTGTAGTAGTTTCGCCTACTGGTAAATTTTTATTGTTTACCGCATTTATATATGTTAACCACTTTTCATAATATTTAGCAACTAAAATTTTAGCAGCAACTTCTAAATCTTCCAAACCAAAATTAATTTCTTTTTGTGAGTTTTGATACATAAATTTTTTATCTAAAAAATCAATAGTAACAATATCATTAGTAAGTGGTAAATTAAAATTTGGTAATTTAAATAGTTCACTATAAATACCTTTTTTCTCGTCCCCATATAGCATTTTATTTATCTTCTTTCTTTTCGTCTTTTTCTTCTTTTTGGTTTGTTTCTATAGTTTCTTTATTTTCTGGGGTTTCTTCTTTTTCTGGTTCTGGGTTGTCTACTGTTTCAGTAGGTTTTACTTTTTCGGTTTCTTGATTTGGGCTTGTCGGTGTGTTTCTCTTATCTGCTTTATCTTTCCAACTGTTAGCATAATCAACCGCAATATTACCATTAAATAATTTGTTAACCATTTTAATTCCTTCTTTTCTATTTAAAAGCATGTTATCAATAAAAGGATATGTTTGTTCATTCGAGTTATCAATTTCGCTAGTAATTAATCTTTCTTTTTTCATATTTTCATTAGTATTAATTCCTAATTCAGCTAATAAATCACTTTTAATATATTGATGAAAACTAATTAAATCATCAAAAGTTATTTTACCTTGTGCTTGCGAATTATGAACAGTTAAATCATTTAAAAAAGAACTTTCTGCAACGGTTGTTAAATTACCGTTAACAATATTATCAAGATACTTATTAGCACTTTGAATAGTTTGGTCAGTACCGCCACTGATTAAAGTTTGAATCCGGTCATTAAAGTTGTTTAATAACATAGTAATTTCATTTTCAACTAATAAAGTACCGTGTTTTTCTAGTGTTGGTAATAACCCAGTCATTAAATCATCATTTTTAATAACAACACAATTATTATTAATTTCTAAATTTTGATTTAAATTTAATTGTGGTATTGTTACCTGTACTCTAGTAGGTTCATTATATGGACTTTTTTCTTGACCGTTCAAACTTCCAGTCGTTACATATAAAGAATTTTTATATTTAAAAATAACTGCGAACCCGTTCAACTGTAAAGTTCGTTCGAGAACACATCTGGGGATTGATTCAGGTAAATTAGACCATTCAAACATAGATAAGGTTCTATTTAGAATAGAATTTACAAAATCTTGTAAACTATTCTCTTTATTTGTTATTTGGTATAGATTGGCTTGTTGTAGTTTCTTGGTTGTTTTCATAGTTTAACTTTACACCCTCATTTTTCATTAAATTCAACATACGTTCATCATTTTCTTTAGCACGACTGATTAATAAATTAATGCTCTTAGTATTATCTGAAATTAATTCTTTTAAACTTTCTACGATAGTAATGTAACTTTCACTCTGTTTATCATTTTGATACAGCATAAGCAAGCATACTACGATCGGAAACCCTACAGTAGAAATAAAATCTGATACTTCTTTCATAACTTTTTATTACTCCCTTTTACAAATCTTTAAATAATTATTTACAGTATCTCCTACCTCGTTATCTTGATAATATACTCGATCATGTGTGTAAAACCAAGCTATTTTTTTAGTAACTTCATTAGTAGGTTTAAATATATTTCTATTATAGTTTATTTTTGGATTATAGTCTAAACTATAAATTAAATCGTTGTTTTTATCTTTTAACGGTGTCGTCTTTTCATGTATGAAAGTGAAAATTTGTTGATTTACTTGTATAATCTCACATTGAAATATATGAGAATTAAATTCTATAAAGTACGTAAATAAAATGTTTTTCGGTTTCCATTTAATTGGTGCATGTGGGTATAAATTAAACTCCCATTGACCCCCAGTAATCATTTTTAATTTTTGGTTATTAAACCCAAAATAGAAATTATTTTTCTTGAAAATTTTCTTACTATCTGCATATTCAACCGCTACTCTTAATTTACTTTCTCCATATGAATAAACATCAATAGTACCCTGTTTTTGGTTCTCAATATTAGTTAAACCCATTTCACGAAAATAAGGACAGTACTTGTTAACTGTATTACCCAACATATAAATTTTTACATCAGTTCTTAATCGTACAATAGTTGAAATAGTGTTCATAAATAAAATGAACTCATCATTTAAATATGTTGTTGTTGTTAAAAACTCATCAAAAACAATCGTTTTTACTTTTGGATATGAATTAGATTTATTGTGTTCATTTTCAGAAAGTGAAAAAGCATAACCTAAAACATCTTTATCGTTGTAAATTGCCTTACCCTGTTCGTTATAATTACATAAATAAAATGTTCCAGTTCGATAATAAATTGAATTAAATTTCCCGTTCGATAATTCTTTTAGAGTACCGTTAGCAATTAATGAATTAAATAAATTGTTCATTCGTTTGGGTGCGGTATCAACAGACCACCTTCTTATATAAGCAAACTGTGAACCATCTTTAAAATAATTTTCTAATGCTTGGTTTAAAGTTGCGTACGTTTTACCGTTTGAACGTTCACCAAAAATTATATTATAAGTGGCATTTTTTGAATTAATTTTATTTAATGAATAATATTTCATTTTTACACTCCTTTGGCAGGACTAATTTTTTCTTTAATAATTAAACCATTACCTAAACCATTTAAAAACTCTTTGAATGCTTGAGAAATAGATAAATTAAAAGGTGCTGGTTCTAAGTGTACGCTTGACAGTGCTGTTTCATGTGTAACATGACCTTGATAATCTTGTACATATGCACTCATTATGTCATCTATATAAGTGTGGGTTAATTTTCCCGTTTTTCCCTTAGGTACTGAAAAATTATTTCTGAATAATTTGACTGCTTTTTCTGGGTTGTTATCGGATAATTTTAATAAATATTCTGCACCTTGCTTTTTTGAAAGTCCTGCTATAGTTGTTTTAAGAACACCGTTTTCAGTATATACATAACGCTTAGCGCCTAATGTTTTAAAACTTGTATAGTAACCATCATCGTCCCAAACACCAAGCGGTTTTTTAACCCCGTTAACTGTTTTAGGTTCTACACTATCTAAGGGTAAATTATAAAATTTTAGAGTTTTCTGTAATTTTTCAGAAATATTTTTATTATATTTGTCTACATATTCTTTATGCTTTTCATAATTTATCATTTTAATGCTATCGGTATCACTATAAATATAGTCGTTTCTAATATTTAAAATACCATTCCATAAATTGTGCCGTGCATAAGCTGTAACAAATACACCCCAAGCATAAAATAAAAATCTATTTTTCGACTGGTTATATTTTTCAATTTGTTCTTGCGGTTCTGGGTTGTCCTGTAACCATTCGTTATTTTTGTAAATAGTTTCATCATGAACAATATCTGATACACTCATTCCATACTTCAGTAAACAGAGTTTAACATACCTTTGGCGTGCATGTACTCTGCTTCTTTACCAACCACCCCCTTTAATGTTGTTTTCTTTTGATAAAGTTCGATAATACTTTTAATAATTGGTTTAGGTAAATAGTGCTTATAGAACCATTTTACATGTCTAATTTTTATATCCTCCCATGTGTAAACCTGCCTAATAATATCAAAGTCTACATTAGTAATCGTTGTTTTTAAAGTATCTGCACTAAATACACGACCATTGTTTTCAACTAAACCATAATAATCATAACAACGGGATTTACTAATATAATTATCAAAATCAACAGATGATACAATATTTTTAAACTCAACTTCAAAAATTACTAATTTAGTATCTAGCAGTTTTTCAAATTCTTGAAAATTCTTAAATTCATAATCTTGAGCCGAGCTATTCGGATATTGTTCAGAAATCATAACCGTAGGGTAAGAACTAGTGAAATCTATTGATTGTACATTGTGTAAAGTTTTTCCAACGTGCAGAGGATTCGCATGTGTGAACCCCCCTGCAAATGCTTGTTTTAATTCTTTATAATCATCAACCGTTAAAGTTAAATTTTGCATTGCTGATAAATATTTCATTCTGCTTTTATAATCATTACCAAAACATTTTTGTCTTACTAATTCTCGAACCCGTCCCGTGTTTGTTAAAGGTATGTGTGCTATATCCCCATATTGTTCACGCTGTTCATCAATATAAGCAATTAAAATCCTAACATCATTTAACATATATCCTTTTTCTTTTTCAGTAAATTCAGTTTTAGAATTTCTTATTAAACTATAATCTAAATCCCCAATCATTTTCGGTATTTTATGAGAAATTAAATTTTTAGCGACATTTTCCAATTTATAACCGCTTAAAATTAAACTATCTCTAAACTCAATACCAAATGCTGATAATGCTTTCATTGGTTCACGTTCTTCCTTAGCAAAAATATCAACCCACGGTATATATTTTCTAAAAAATTGAAATTCAAATGATAAATTATGAATATAAATAATTAATCTTTTTTCTTCGCTTAATTTTCCATATGATTGCAATCTCATAAGTAATTTAATAAAATCAGTCCACGTTCTACCATAACAGTAATAACCATTAATTCCAAACTGCCAAACATACATAAACGCAATTTTTTTATCTTTAATATAAGTACTTGTGGTTTCAGTATCAAAACTAACACTAATATCCAAATATTTAGGGTTTTCCTTACCATGCTTTTTAACAACTCTAGCATTTTTAAGCATGTTTTCAATTTTATTCCAGTCAATATTGTTAAAGCTATCAAATTGCATTTTAAAAAACCTCTAACCTAATCTAGTAACAACATCATTAATAAACTCAGCACTATTCATTACTTCAACATATGTTTTAACAACAATTTCAGTTGTTTCATTTGATAAATCTCTAGTTGTGATATCTGTTTTGGCATTCTTAATAATTTTATTAGTTTCTATTTCTTGTTTAATAGCGTTTAAAATTTCATCACTTGATATATAACCAATGTGCATTGACATTAATTGGTCTTTAACTTTATAAAAAATGTCAAAATATTTTTCAATCAAGTGTACACCTAAATCTGGGTTTCTAATTAAAACTTCAAAATTATTATAAGCTTGTATTTCTCCCTCGCTTGCCTTACCATGACCCGCAAAAATGTTACCTAATGTTTGTTTCAATACCCTTTTTGATCCTTTAACTGTTGAAGTTTCAGAACTTAAAAATTTACGCGCTTTCGCCTCGTTATGTCTTAACATATTAATTGATAAATCCTTAGCTTTTGGTAATTTTTGTCCATTATGAAAAAAATTATTTAAAGCAGGATTTTTATTACCACCAAACTTAGTTTTATTTAATTTCTTCATTCTTAAATTAGCTTGCTTTCGTAAGCGTTTGTATTCTTTTCTTTGTTTAGTAAGCGCACTTGCTTTTCGTCTACCATGACTAGCCATTTTATTTCTCCATATCTATTATGTAACCTAAATTAACAAACTCTTTTAAAACATTTAATTTTGTTACATCATTTTTACAATATTCTTGATAATAAATAATATTATTAATATTTGTACTTTTTCCATTCTCAAAATTATAAAGAGTTGTAACTGGGATTTTTAAATCCCTACACATTTTAGTTAAATTAACTTTTAAACATTTTTCTCTAAATGTTTTCATATTTAACCCTAAATACGTCGAAAAAATTCTTTGTTTCATGTGTAACACCACCTATTAAAAAAAGTCCCGTTTACACGGGACTAATTAAACAATTTAAACATCTAACCATTGAACACCGTAGAACTGTTTTTTCCATGTGTTTGAATAGTATGGTTCAATCTTAAAACCGCAGTGACCTTGTTTAATATATTCAATGATTTCATTATCATCTAACATGGTTTGTACATCATCTGTTAAATGACTTGGTAAATCAACCGCAATTTTATTTTCCTTATCTACAATCGCAACAGGGTGTGGTTGAAATTTACCGCCCTTATTAATGAACAACCCTTGAACATTAAAAGTGTGATCTGCAAAATGGTCATCATTATAAGCATCTGCTAACTTTTCAAACTGAAAATCACTAGTATCAATACCAAAGATATTGTTACCATGATTAAACTTACTCATCAAATTTTTATTTTGTTCCATTGTATAACCTCTTTCAATTAATACATTAATTTTGTTTACACAATTATAATACCTCTAAATGGTTTCCTTGTCAACAATTATTTGTAAATTATTTTATTTGTTTCACGTGGAACTACTCTGTTACTTTTTGTAAGCTCGCTCACTTGTTTTTCGTAAGCGAACAAAAGGGGAACAAAACCTTAAGATGCTTGGTGCTATCATATCC
>NFYZ01004101.1_pt1 | contig 11517 bp, 18 predicted proteins | sample 1092561 | NCBI WGS metagenome assembly NFYZ01 (sample SAMN03609887, study PRJNA323583) | gut metagenome | isolation source: feces | host: Rattus norvegicus | place: Malaysia | collected 2013 | reverse complement strand
TGAACTCATTGCTTTGTACATGATACTCTACACCATACCTTTCAAGACAAGTTTTTTTAGAATGTTCTTTAAACTCATCAGACTGCAACACATATTCACATCCATACCTTTCAAGACTGGTCTGTTTAACCCTTTCTTTAACACTATCTGATTGGGAAGCATATTCAACACCATATTTTTCTAAACATGTCTGTTTAGACTTTTCTTTAGATGCTTCTGACTGTGCCACATTTTCTACGCCATAATTTTCCAAACATGTCTGTTTAGCAGATTCTCTATTATTATAGTTTTCAGATCCATGTCTTTCAAGATTAGTTTTCTTTATATTTGATGCGCGTGCAAGTTCAGTACATTTCTTAGAACAATGCTTACTAAAATATCCCTTTTCATTAAACTTTAATGTGCTACCACAAATTAGACATGTTGGTCTAACTTCAAGTCCATGTTTTATTCTAAACAATGTTTCTTTTATTGATTCAGAATCTGAAAATCTATTATTTAAATATTCTAAAATATCATTAGGAATTCTTTTTAATAGTTTTCCTTTAAGACAAGTTGGGCCATAAAAATAATCTACTATGTATTTATCATTTATCATGTCTGTGTGTAGAAAAAATGGTGAACTTAAGTTCACCATTTTGTTTTAAAGTTTATTGCTTATCTTGTTAAAGTATTTCATATCATAAACATCTATCTCATCTTCCTCAATTTCTATCTTTTCAAGATTTGCAAATCTAAAATAATATAGTGGAGTTGGCAATGGACCAGAAATTCTATAACTTACACCAAATGTATAATCGTCCTCAAGTGTAATGACAAATCCACCATAACCATTATGTTTTATAAGAAAATCGTATAAGTCATCAACAGTATCAAGACAGTCATAAAATGTTAATCCAGTCATTCGTTTAGCCGAAGCACGTTTGTCACATTCATAGACAACTATACTTTTACTATTCGTTGAAGAAAATAATTGTTCCAAATCAAGTTGTAAATCTTCAGCATCATCTTCCGTTTCAATATCATGCAATTGCATAGGAAACTTTGAAGATATCTGTTCTGAAATATATTGTTTTATGTTTTTCATTTTATAGGTCGTTTATATATATTTTCTTGAAATTAGTCACATTATTCTTTTAATTAAAATAATTCTCAATGAACCATTTTGCTGCATTTTCTGCTTCTTTTTGTGAATTCCATTTCTGATTACCGTCTTTATCAACAACATCCATTCCGTTCACTTTAGCGTACACATGAAAACCATTATATGCTTCACCCCATTTAAGATATTTAACGTCCTCCATAGTAGGTTTCGACTTTACAGGAAAAACTAACTTTTCTGAATGTATGATTTCAACGGGTTCATCTTTTGTGTTGTATACTACAAGATTATTATTGTAGTAAGTACTATCAGGATATTTTGTGAAACTTTTAATATGACTTTCAAGTGTTTCTAGTTTAATTGTTGTTAATGCCTCAAATATAGAACACGGATGCAATTGTCTATATAAGTCAACTACCTGAGCAAAAGTATTAGAAAAATGCCCAATTTCGTCTTGATTAAATATCCGTTTAATTAACATTCCTACGCCTTCATTCATGTAAGCACATGAAAATACTTCAAAATGCTCATACACATCATTAATGTTATTTGGCTTGAAGAACCAATCATTAGAATTTTTGAATTTAACAAATGTGTACATCTTAATTAGTTTTTGTTAATGAACTAAAATATCGTTTTTAACCTCTTCAAGATTAATTTGAACTTTTTTATTAAAGTATTTTTCAAGTGCTTCTCTAAACTTATCAACGTCCTCACCATACTTCCCAATCATCATTCCTGGTTTACGAAGGCAAAATGTAACATCAATTTGTGTTTCTTTATTACAAATATTGAAACCACAAAACCCAAGTTTAGTTATATTGTTTCCATACACCTTGTTAAGACAGAAATATACAACCTCAACTGGGTTAAGAACTGCCAAATTCATACCATCATATTTCTTATTTACAGTGACTGTATCATCACTTTTAATCTGTGTGAAATTATAATGACGCTTGTTTGAAAGTTTCACATACCACTTAAACAATAACTTATATATAAAATCTTCAAATTTATTCATTTTAGATATCCACGTTAATGTATAATTAAATAGTTAAATGCTACTTATAATTTAATTTTGAAGTTAAAAATTAATCTACTAATACAAAATCATCCTGTGAAACGATTGACAAACTTGTAGTATTTCCTTTAATAATTGTTACGCCGTATCTATTTGGAAATATCTTTTACTTACTTGTAACAATACCAGTATCTCCAGAACTAAGTATCTTCAACTTATCATCAATCTTGATATGACTGTCTTTACTTTTAAGGATATTTAACAATTTAACGATCTTAAATACAGTTTCTGAATCAATGTTTTCACTATATAGAAGTATAGTCCTACACAATCGTTCAATATCTTATATGTAGCTATCAACAATTTTCTTCTGATCTGATTTTGACAATTTACTATTTTCTGCTAAAAATCCTTGTCTAAAACAGTTTCAAATACTTCATTTGGTTTGTCGTTATTTATTATGAACGCACGCTTCCATTGTTCCTAATTGTCTTGCAACACTTTATTATATAATTCTTTATTCATCTTTATCTTCGTTTGAAAGTACTTCATAGTATATTAATATCCAAAACATAATGAACAATGAGTCAATAAGAAGTGTCATGAATAATACAAAACCACCAAAAAATTTATTAATAGGCATAAATAGCAATGTGATCAGACAGGCTGGTGTAAAACCGCATACTGTGATTATAAAAGACTTTAATATCCTATTCATCTTCTCTTCTATTAATTTTCATCCCCTCGTATATGCCTTCAGCAAATACATCTGCACTACATTCACAACAATCAAATGCTGTATTACACCCTTCACCAAACTCACAATCTAAAAAATGTGGACAGGCGAATACACCATTACACCCGTATCTATCACGTACAATTTCTTTAATACTGTTTTCCATATGCTATTCGTTAAAATATGTTATGCAATGCAATTTCGTCCATAGATCTAAGTTTATTTGATGTATAGCAGTTACCATCACGAGTGCTATAAGAAATAAAGTCTGTGTATATACCTTGCGGATAAAACCACTAAAAATTCAAAATAATCTTCTATGAAACTCAATTAAATTAATCTTATAGTTCCACACATTCATAAGATCTTTATAATATTTCTTTATCCATTCCTTTAGAATATCTATATCCTTTTGTTTGATTTTTAATTTGAATCCATCAACCAAAATTTCAGGATTGTCTTTATCTATTGAGATTGGAATAAGTTCTTTTGGAACTAGTTTTTTTGAATAGCTATTTTCAAACTTCAATCTTGGTTTGTTATGATTTGTTTTTCTAGATGGTTCAATCCAAATCATCATAGGCAAATTTGTGTCCTTCTGTGACAAATTCGCCATCTCAAGCATTAATTCATCACCGTATATAGACAGTTCTTCAAGCACAAATTCTGATAATGTTTTCATTTTTTAATCAATGAATTTAACGCGACCACCCAAATCATTAAATGCAAATGACAAATTAATGTTTATCTTGTATTCTTTCGCCGAAATTGTTTCTGGTACCAATCGCATTGTACCATCAGCGTCATCAATGAATGATACCTCAAAATTGGGATCTTTAGAACCTTCAAACCTCAAGAACGAAACATCGTTTCTTCGAAAAACAACAGTACCCAATACCCAGCCACTTGATTTCCCAAACTGTTTAACAAAATCCTTTTCGTAATTTGTGAAGTAATACCAATACTTTTTTAATTTCTTCGGAGTAACATTTTTTGAATGTCCGAGTTTTCTTTTATGCTCATTAAAATATTTAAGATTTGGCACGATGAAACTTTCACCAAAAAATTTGCTGGCTTCTTCTATTGTCATGTTTATTTCAGATTTTTAATTTCGTTTTTTGTGATAACGTTAATTTCAGCAAAAGAAACATAGTAATTATCATCACCGACAAGATCATTACTATATGTTAATTGAAATATCTTATCAGAAAGTTTTTTGTATTTTACATTTTCTTTCTTTCGTTCGGCATTTACGATCTTTTTGCAAACAAGTTTTGCTGTGTTTTCACTATCAACAGGTATATAATCTATAATGATTTTATTCCCATTCCAATTAACTTTGAAATACTCAACTACAAACATGGTTTTCATTTTTAATACAATGAAATATAGAACAAAGCTACTAAAAATTCAAAACTATGCTATTAATTATCTTTATCAATTTCTCTAAGCATTTTAATTGACATCAGACAACCAAACAGAAAAATGATTGTACAAAGTATTGCTGCTATTGGTTCAATCACAAAAAGCATCACTATAAGATAGATTAAACCAAGTACTATCACTGAACCAAGTAGCCATATAAGCCCGTATAAAAGTAATTCTACTATCTTAATCATGTCTTACTAAATTATTTAAGAAATTCATGTTTAAATATATCTGTTATCGTTTTCACAAAAAATCGGTTTCACATGATCTATACCAACCCACTGACAGAAATTACCAAATAAGTCATATGCCTTTACGCGGGGAAGAAATTTTTTACATATCCATATATAATAGATTTTGCCTTTATGTTTCACTAACTTCAACTCATTCATGCCATCATTTGACTGTATAGATACCGTATGATTTGGTAATGTACTTAAAAGATATGTGTATTCTGTAATGTTCTTATTTGATCCTATAGCGTTTGCAATATACCGTTTTCCTCTATAATCCCATTCTTCAACAGTATTGTCAAATTGGTTATTCACAATCATACATGCATTCTTATAAGTAATGACTCTGTAATTATCATCAACTTCTTCATATATACGTCTATCATCTCCAACATTCCAAGGTGAAAGCTGGAGAAGATGTGTAGGCGTCACTTTAAATACCTTGCCTGTGTATGTATGTTGTACATAATTCTTGTCTGACATTACTTTCTTTTCAATTTCTTTATGTTTAAATTATTTCCCATGTACTTGTTTATTTGTTTGCCTTCCCAAATAACACAGGCATCAGTCGGTTCAAACCATTTGTCATACTTTCTATCATGTTTGTTTTGATAGTTCTTTATTACTTCATCGATCTCATCAGTATTTGTGTTTGCAAGCACACGTTTCAATTCTTGATTATTCAATGAACGGAGGTGCCTTCTTGCAGCTTTATAGAAAGGTGCGTTGTTTCCAAAACAAATGTGTAAGACTGCATGTTTCTTTTTAGATCTACTCATAAGGATAACTACATTTAAGTTGTCTAATCATAGCTTTAGCTTGAACATCTGCACGTATAGCAATTTCTTCTGGGGTAAGATGTGTATTTGATGTGCAAAGACCTTGTAAAGAAGCAGCAACAAATATCTTATAATTATCGTCTATTTTCTTACAGAAATGTGCATAGCCATTTTCCATAAGATTCTTTAAATCAATAAGCCATTCTGTTAACTGTAAATGATCCTTTGCACATTCACAATCACCTAACTTATTGGCTTTCTCAATACAATGATTAATTGCTTCTGTAAGATTTTTCATGTTAGTATTCTTCGTTTAAAATGCAAACATCTTCACAGTCATAGGAATATCCAAGTTCAATGTTATAGTCTCCTTTAACGATATACCAAATAGATCTATCATTATATTCATAATCAGAACATATATAAATAATATCTTGTATATTTCCATGGCGTTTAAGACCAATATAGAAATTATGACCATCAGTAGAAACTTCAGGAATATGCTTCAAATCAGATACCTTAACTCCAGCATAGACGCCATAATTCTTTTTGAAATTTTCTCTATCCATGTTCATTTACTTATAAATTTCTAAAGTGTCCATAAAAATCAAATCAAAAAGACAAGAAAATTCTGCACCGTCAATCCAATCACAATCTTTAAATAAATATCTAATTTAGGAAGATTTTGAAAATCCTACACCATAAACAACTTTGTCATCAGTATTAATTGCCTTTACTTTCATATTGTTTATTTTTTTGATACAATGAAATATAGACAATCAAATAGAAAAATTTGTCTTTTTTATCATTTTTTTTGGTATATTGTTGTAGGTATATACTGCACCACTTTGTTTCATGGCAGTGTCTTTGTAGAATCTAAATGGAATTTTAGAATCTCTTAAATTTATCCTTAAAACTGAATACCCATGCCTATTGAACGGTGACTTTATTTTATTAATGACTTGTTTAAAATCATCATCTTCTAATATGTCTTCTTTAGTACCATAAAGATAAATTCGTTTTGGATAGCTTCTATAAGAATTGTTTTTACATCGTAAGCCAGAAGACATTATATCATCTAATTTTTTATTGTCGCAAACATGATAGCAAATACCATGACATTCTTTGTATATATAATCAGTTACATCCTTTGATTCATTTGGTTCTATGAAAATTGATTTTTGTGTTTTATCATCTGTCCATTCTGAAATTGTATACCCATAAAATTCAACAATTGATCTAAACTTATCATCCCTTTTAAGTTCATTTATATTACTTGTGGCAATATAAAAAGACCCATTATCATAATCAATAAATTCAAAGTACGGATAATACTGTTTCAGTTTAGACTGTAACTTCTTATAATCATGTGTTAATAGATTTTCGTACAAAAAGTCAATGTATTCACCATCTTCTATTCTTTTTGTTATGCTACTATCTATCCAATCCTTAAAATTATTTGCTTCATTAAGATATTCTTCATAGTTAAATCCATTATTGTTTGGATTCCATTCATTTACGTAGTCTAACAGTTTCTTCATTTCTCTATTGGTTTTCTGTACCCAAAATGTGCCTCTCGTCTATTCCAAAATTGATCTTTATGCTTGGTACAGCAAAAGCATTGCTGGTATGACTTTTTGATGAACTTCTTTTTGCATAATGGGCCAGCACATTCTATCTTCTCACCAACCTTTGCTTTACGGTTTTTCAAATACTGCCACTCATCATGTGCAATATCTGCACATCTTAATTCCAAGAAATCTCCGTAACTATCATATTCACCATAAGATGTATTATCATCGTAGATGTCACAAAGATGAGCAGCTTCGCTGTCGTAAGATGTAGTATTTCCTTCCATAAGTCAATTATTTTAGTGTGGAGCATAGGGGAGTCGAACCCCCTGTCCGAAAAATATATTGTATATAAGTTAATCTACACGCTTTATGTTTAAATTAAAAATATGAAACAAAAGTCAAAAATAAGGTTTTCTGTTGCAAGGATGACCTAAAACCCCGGTAGCCTTATTTAGGCAGCCATACGATAATCGCTGTTCTCGTCAGTTAATTTGCTTTGTCAATTTAACGTCTCAACGCGACGGCGTGACTTACATACTTAACAAATCCCGTCAAATTCCATTCATGCCCCTAAGTATTTGTTATATAATTTCAAGATTATCCGTTTCCACCAAGGCAACACAATTCTGTTATGATATATCTCTTTTATAAGTTCCTTATGACCAAATGCAAAACCATACATATCTATATCCTTTACTCGTATGAATCTGATGTCTTCTATTTCGTCAGGTTCACAGTGTTCCATTGTAAGACACGATTCCAATACTTTAATGGATGCAGCCCTATGTTTAGCAAACATCCGAAATGATATGTTTTGTCTATTCTGTTTAGGATCTGCAGTAAATCCATATTTTTTAACTTCTGATTTAAGTAAAGCGAATCCTGTTTCTTCAAACGTTTCTCTAATTGCCGCATCATACTCATCTTCATCCCAATCAAGATAACCGCAAGGACATACCCAATAGCCAACATAATCAGGACATCCAATTCCACGTTTGTTTACAATAACATACCATTCATTCGAAGATACATCTTTAACAAAAACTACATTCACAACGGAAGAACTACGAGAATCCCAAATTAGTTTATGTTCTAATGTATCAGGATCTTGTACGTGATATGCTTTATTGATTGTACTCATTATTTTAAATCATTTTTGATACAGTATTAAATAGATATTTTTCTATTTAAATTCATTTTTATTTGATGTTTTTTTTTGAAGACCTAACAGACAAACCAATGTTACGGAAAAATTCTGTATGCCAAAGTGTCATTATATGTTCAACAATTTCTAAAAATGTCATGTCAGCTTTAGTTCTACGATTTTACCATTTTCTATTGTCTTATTCAAATCTATTATACGTTGGTTAGAAGATCCTTTAAATGCCAATTCTTCATTATGAAGTGCCTTTATGAAAGGACCATCTACCAATATATCACATACTGACAATACAAGTCTTGTTATATTATTTAAAACAAGACTTTCAAATGTTGCACCTGAATATATCCAAATGTTTTTTGTTTGATGTTTTTCCTTTAACTTTACTATCAAATCATATAACTGTATCAGACTATCTTCTGTCTGATCTAATGGGTCACCACCAGAGAACGTTATTCCATTTATATAATCTTTAGATAGTTCTTCATCTAATATATTATATATTTTATCAAAGTTTTCTTTTATTGATATGTCTGTTCCAATATCATATTTCCATGTATGTTTGTTATGGCAGCCTTCACAATGATGTGAACATCCGGCGCACCATACAGTAACTCTACAGCCAAGTCCGTTACTAAGATCAGGTGATGTTATTGTTATTATTCTCATTATCTCATGTTATTCTTTTTACTAAGAATGGGTGTCTATGTATGGAAGGCCACACATAAACATCCATTTGTATATAATATAGTCAATTAGAACTAAAAAATTTTCTTATTGCTATGTTTTACTCTATCATGTTCTTCCATCTGCTTACCTTTATTAAAATTCTTTACATCCGTTGAAAGATATCCTGTGATTCTACGCAAATGCGATACTTCTGTAGATCCACATACAGGACAAACATCAAATTGACCAGAATGATTGCAGTTTGGATTTAGGCATCTATCTATAGGAATATTCAATGCAAAATACGGTATATCCTTATCCATAGCATAATCAATAACTTCTTCTACACCTTCTATGTTATGATATGTACCATCTTCCAATTCAACATATGTAATACATCCTGCAGAAGAATATCCTGTTAGTTCTGATTCTATATCTATCTTTTTGAATATATCAACATTATCCCAAACAGGAACATGCATAGAATTAGTAAAGTAACCTCTTTCAATAAGATTTCCTTGGGAATCAGTGTAAGCAGTCACTTTATCAATGAAACCATATTTCTTAACGAAATTTCGATACGCGGTCTTGCAAAGATTTTCTGCTGGTGTATAATAAACACCAAAGTTCAGTTTATATTCTTTTTTCCATTCATTGCATTTTCGTGAATAAAGTTCCTCTATTCTTTTTGCGTATTCCATACCACGTTCTGTTGTATGATCTGTGCCTATAAGAATCTGTAATGTTTCAGCCAATGCAATCTGACCAACAACCAATGTCCCGTGTTTTAACCCTGATATTGGTCCTTCTTCTTTAATATAACCAGACATTGTATTGTTTTCCCACATGAACTTTGCAGCATCAACTGGCTGTGAGGATATATGTTTGAATCGTTCTATAAGAGTATCTTTTGCTTCGTTTAGTTTTTTCTCCAGATATGTCATAAATGAATTGAATACCGCATCAACATTATCTTGCTCATGTGCAAATTCAATCATTTCGGAATAATCAGATGTTAAGCTCTTGAATTTTTTAGTAATGACTTCCATTGCTAATGTTGGAAGTATTACTGTCACTGGACATATATTTCCACGACCATCTTTTGCTACACCTGAAATACAAGTATCTACTAAATTCCCATCTTTTATTGCACTATGAATGTTTCTTCTATATGAATCTTCAAAATTCACATCAAATCCATTTACTGTTCTACATCCCATGGTAGAAAAACATTCATAAGGATGTTCTTTTGTATCAACTACAATGTCATCATTTTCTAATTTTAGATGTAATTTATATAATAGTTCTTTATTAATAGATTTGAGAGCATTTTTATCATCAGCAGATAATTCTGACAATATTTTACGCCTTGTATCAATATCTAACTTCTTCCATGTCATTTGATTTGACCAATCAGCATTTGCGAAATTTGGATATATTCTTCGTGTTAATGATTCTATTGCTAATAGCTTCAAGTCATAGTTTGGCGTTCCAGGTTTATCGTTTACTCCTTTCTTATATTGAAAAATACCACATGGGAATATTGAAGTATCATGATTTGGCCCAGTGCCTGCTATACTACATTCAAGCAATGCCTTTGTGACCATACGACCCTCAGTAAGTGTACATGTTCCATAATTTATAGATGAAAACGGTAGCTGGTTACCGCTCCTTGCATATATTGTTATCGTTATGCTTTTTATCATAACTTCTTATTCGATTTCTAAATAAGTTCAGCATACATCTTCACCTTATTTAAATAAGGTGTCCGGCACTCGTGGTAACATTATATTTATTCAGTTACTATGCGTTACAGTGTTTTATGCCCTTGCGAAATGCATAAAATTACCTCGGTATTGCCATTGCTATCCATAATATAATTATTTTATGGACCATCAGGTTCTCTTAGTCAGCTTATTCGCTACTTCGTTTCTCAACGTTTCCTTAGTTCACTGATACCGATTTTGCCGAATTTTTCTGAATCGTTTATGTATTATACGATTAGGCAGCCAAGTTTAACTGCAAACTATTTAAATTATGATACATTCCTTCTGATGCCTGAAGAATTTCCTTCATTGTTTTATCAACTGCATATCTATAAACATCATTGTTTTTTGTATAAATATCATCATCTATACTAGTATCTAATACTGTATATTTATTATTGTGTTTATGTATATGTAATTTTATTTTATTCCAAAATTTACTTTTTATCATATTAAAATATTATATTTTTACAAATTTGCCTTCATCATATATTATTAAATTATTTATTATTATTTTATTTGGTTTAGAAAGAATATATTTATTAGATGTATAATCATCACATGAAATCCAATTATAACAACTACAATCATTATTATTTAATAATTCATATATATGTTGTTTAATAATTTCTTTTTGTGTTATCCAATCATATTCATATATATGTATTAATTGAATATTATTTATATAACATAATTTTGTTTTTAATTGATGATAATATTTATCTTTAAATAATGATGAGTGCCAATAATTTCCATTATATTCAAATGCTATATGTAATTTAGGTATATAAATATCTAATTCATAATTATTTATACCATCGCTAATTACATTTCTTGTATTTCTAATAATATCTTCATTTGTTATAGTTTTAATAAAATTATATAATTCTATTTCACCAATAGAAGTTCCATGTAATAATTTGATACTTTCATTATAATATTCTTTAATTAATGGAATATATTTATTTTCAATATATCTATACCGTTTATTATAAATTATTGGTATATTCAACTGCTTCCATCCCTGACCATATAACTTAATGCATGTAG
>NFYZ01000807.1_pt1 | contig 11545 bp, 9 predicted proteins | sample 1092561 | NCBI WGS metagenome assembly NFYZ01 (sample SAMN03609887, study PRJNA323583) | gut metagenome | isolation source: feces | host: Rattus norvegicus | place: Malaysia | collected 2013 | reverse complement strand
CTGGCCTTTTTCAGTGGTCTCGGACGGTCCTAACTGACTCATCTTGGAATGAATCCAACTTTTTTATAAACTTTTCTTAATGTTTTCCTAGCTGCTCTTTCTGCTTTTTCTGCTCCATTTTTATATACTTCTTCTAAATAATCTTTATTCTTCATATAATCATTATATTTTTCTTGAATAGGCCTTAATCCTTCTATTATTACTTCCGATAAATCTCCTTTAAATTTACCATAACCTTCACCTTCATATTTTTTTACAATTTCTTCAACAGATTCTCCAGTAAAGGCTGAATAAATATTAATTAAATTTTTAATTCCTGGTTGTTCATCCCTATATTTTACTTCTGCAAAAGAGTCTGTTACAGCTCTTTTCATCTTTCTGTTTATAACATCTGGTTCATCTAAAAGAAGTATATATCCATTTTCATTTTCATCGGATTTAGACATTTTAAACTCTGGATCTTGGAGACTCATTATTCTGGCTCCTACTTCTTGAATAAGAGGCTCTGGTACCTTGAAAGTCTCACTATACCTATTATTAAATCTTTCTGCTAAATCTCTAGCTAACTCTAGATGCTGTTTTTGATCTTCTCCTACTGGCACAAATTCTGTTTGATATAATAAAATATCTGCAGCCATTAGTACAGGATAGGTAAATAGTCCTGCATTTATATTTCCTTCACTATTTTTAGATTTTTCCTTAAACTGAGTCATTCTATTTAACTGTCCCATATAGGACATAGTATTTAAAACCCAAGTAAGTTCTGCGTGAGCACTTATATGAGATTGAATGAATATTGTCGATTTCTCTGGATCTAAGCCACTTGCTAAATATAAAGCTAATAAATCTAAAGTATTTTTTCTTAAATCCTTTGGTACTTGTGGTACTGTTATGGCATGAAGATCTACTATACAATAAAAACAATTATATTTATCTTGAAGATCAATCCAATTTCTAATAGCTCCTATATAATTACCTATTGTTAATGCTCCTGATGGCTGTACTCCACTAAAAACTACTTTTTTATCTTCCATTTTAAAACCTCCCTTATAAATAAAAAAACCCTTCATCTCATTATTTAGAGACGAAAGGTCTATTTCCGCGGTACCACTCTATTAGCATATAGCCACTTTTATCTATTAACGGTAATAAACCGTAAAATTCTACTTTCTTTCGAACTTTCACTCCCAAGTCCATTCAATATAAGAGTGTCACTAGGTTCTCACTATTCCTAGTTCACTGTAGACCTTTCTTATATCTACTACTCTTGGTCATAGATTTTAATATTCAGTTAATATACATTATATACAAAGAACTAAAATTGTAAATACCTTTTTGCTAATATTAAATATACATGACCTAATGAATTTCTATTTATATCTTCACCGAAAGCATATATTATCTCTTTTCCCTTTTCTAAATACTTCTGTTCTTTAGTTATTTCATATAATTTAGCCATATTTAAAGCTGCAATAGAATTACCAGAGGGGGTAGCTCCATCGTAAGCATCTTTAGGTCTTAATACAAGTTTTTCAGAAATATCACTATAATAAAACAATCCTCCATCTTCTTCATCCCAAAATAATTTTAGCATATCATCATTAAGCTTTTCCCCAATTTTTAAATAAACCAAATCTCCAGTTACATTATAAAGTTCTAATAACCCATAAACAAAATAAGCATAATCTTCTAATAATCCATAGTTATAACTTTCTCCATCAATACAAGTAGATAACAATCTTTCATCCTTATCTATAGAATGAGTTATAATAAAATCTGCCGCTTTTTTAGCTCTATTTATATAATCATTATTATGAAAAATTTTTCCACCATAAGCTAGTGCACCAATCATTATTCCATTCCAAGAAGTCAGTATTTTTTCATCTCTATGAGGATAGGTTCTTTTTTCTCTGTAGGAAAATAACTTTTGTCTAATTTCCTCTAATCTTTTTTTATCATCCTCATCTATAGACTCTATATCATATCCAATAAGATTTGGTATGTTTTTTCCCTCAAAATTTCCTTCTTCAGTTATATCATAGTATCTACAATAAAACTTTCCATCCTCTTCACCTAAAAGATCCATAACTTCATCATATTCAAAAACATAGTATTTTCCTTCTTCCCCTTCTGTTTCTGCATCTAAGGCAGAATAGAAAGCTCCCTCCTTTGAAGTCAACTCTCTACTTACAAAATCAAATATCTTTTCTGCTACCTCTTTATAAAAAGGATCCTTTGTCAATTCATAGGCCCTAATATAAGCCATAGCTAATAGACCATTATCATAAAGCATTTTTTCAAAATGAGGCGCTAACCATTTTTCATCTACAGAATACCTACAAAAGCCATAACCTATATGGTCAAATATTCCACCCTTATACATACTCTCTAAAGTCTTTTTAGCCATATTTTTAGCCTTATTATCATTATTTTTATAGCTATAATCTAAGTGAAAAAGACTATATTGGGGCATTGGAAACTTAGGTCTATTTCCAAATCCTCCGTTATTTTTATCAAATATTCTTTCTAAACCTTTTTTTGTATCTTTATATATATCTTCCTTTACTTCTCCACTATTATAAGAAATAAAATGTTTATCTACTTCTTTTGTAATATTACTACTTTCTCTAAGGATTTTTTCTCTATCCCTTTGCCACAATTCATTGGATTTTTCCAATAATTCAATTAATCCATTCATCCTTCCCCTAGCTCTTTTAGGGAAGTAAGTACCAACAAAAATAGGCTTTCTATCAGGAGTTAATATTAAATTTAAAGGCCAACCACCACTTCCAGTAATTGCTTCAGAAAAGGTCATATAAACTTTATCAATATCTGGTCTTTCTTCTCTATCTACTTTTATAGGCACAAAATATTTATTCAATATTTCTCCTACTTCTTCATCTTGAAAAGATTCTCTATTCATATTATGGCACCATCTACAAGTAGAGTAACCAATACTTAAAAAAATCAGCTTATTTTCTTCTTTTGCTTTTTGTAATGCATCTTCTCCCCATGGATACCATTGAACTGGATTATAGGCATGTTGTAGTAAATAAGGCGATTTTTCATTTATTAATTTATTTGAAGCACTATTATTATCTATATTCATAAAATCAAATCCTTTCCCTTACGTTTATAATTTATTTTACCCATATTAATAGGTTATATGTTAATCTTTAATTAATGTTATAATGATCTAAATGTTAATATATACTATTTTCCTATATTAATAACAAAATTATATATAGTGCAATGAAGATTACCCATAACCAATTAAAATATTCTCTATATTTGCGGTTAAAGAAAAGTTTATTAATAAATAAAAAAGTGTATTGCAATTAAATCTGCAGTACACTTTCAGTGTATTACCCCTTAACTTTCCCATCTACTATATTACTATCTCCTACAATACTTCCATCTTCTAATTCTATTAACCTATTTGTCCTATTAGCTACATTAATATCATGGGTTACTATAATTATAGTTTTTCCTTCTGTATTTAAACTTATTAATAAATCTAAAAGTTCCTTTCCTGTTTTTTGGTCTAAAGCTCCAGTAGGTTCGTCTGCTAAAATTATCCTTGTTTCACTTACAAGAGCTCTGGCTATGGCTACACGCTGTTGTTGACCTCCTGAAATATACTTTGGTTTTTTCTTTTCCAAATCTTTTATTCCTAACTTGTCCATATAATGATATATTATTTCCTGTTTTTCTTTCTTCTTCATATTCCTATAAAGTAAAGGAAGTTCTATGTTCTCATACACTGTATAATCATTTAATAATGCAAAATTTTGAAATACAAAACTTACAGTAGTATTTCTAATCTTACTCATTTCTTTATTAGAAAGTCTTTCCATCTTTTTTTCTTCTAATATGTATTCTCCTTTTGTTTGAACGTCTAAACATCCTATAATATTTAAAAGAGTAGATTTTCCAGAACCTGACGATCCCATTACCGATACTAACTCTCCTTCTTCTATACACAAAGTTACATCCTTCAATGCAACAGTTTTATAATCATCTTTTCCATATATTTTATATATATTTTTTAATTTAATAATTGACATTATTCTCTACCTCCTACTAATTCTGCAGGATTCAATTTACTTAATCTTTTAGTTATTATAAATATAGGTACCAGACACATAAAAAAGACTGCTAATGCAACATATAGAAATGTAAGTAGATTAATATCTAAGATATCCACAACTTCATTATAATGAAATAACAATATTTTATCTTGGATGAAATATATAATACTTACTACTAAAGTCGAAATAATATTGACAAATAATATTTCTCCTGAAAGCATTCTTTTAATATCATGAAAAGATGCTCCTGTAGAAATCCTAACTCCTATTTCATGTTTTCTTGAGTTTAATAAAAGTACCATTATTGCAGCTATTCCAAAGGTTGTTCCTACTAAGAATAATATTGAAAAAATTAGATAGTATTTAAATTCCTCTTCTACAATTTTTCTTCGCTCTCTTACACTATCTTTTAGAGTTTTAAATTCACCTTTTATATTATATTTTTCTGCTAATTCTTCTAATTTGCTTGTAACTTCTTCCTTATCTCTATTTTCAGCAATTTCACCAATATAATGCATTGTTGGTATATAAAGAGTATCATAATCTTCGTCTATATTCGTTGGATATATAAATTGATCCTTTAAATGTACCATTGTATTATTATCTGCTGACGTCATAAGAAACCATTTACTGTTTTTATCCAATATACCAACTACTTCATACTCTAATTTTTCATCTTCATAATATTTATATTTCAGTCTATCACCAAGATCTATTAATCCATGTTCATATAAACCATAACCCCCTAATACAGGTATAGTATTACCTCTTTTATACCATGTAAAATCATCATCCTCTAAATTTCTTCCTTTCACTATATCATAATTCATTAATTTTTCTATACCCTTTTCAATCTCGAGTACATTTATATCTCCATCTTGATAATCCAACTCACCTACATATTCATTTTTCATTTTTTCATAATTACTATTATTACAAAATTCCTCAATTACTGTACCTGTATATAAATTGCTTGATATATATTTTAAATATCCTTCCTCTACAGCTTCTTCCCTAAATTTTAAAAAGTTCTCTGGAATTGTCTCATCATCTATAATTGTTAATTGTATAACTTTATTTAAATCCTTAGATATTACAGATTCTATATCTTTATCAACTCTATTTATTTTCTCTATTGCATCTACTCTAGTAAGTAAAAGCCAAACTGAAGCCATTACTTGTATTGCTATCAGGAAGTAAATTCCTCTTTTTTTAGATATGTTTTTTAATACAATTTTAAAATTATTCATATTAATTCCCCTTATTAAAGTTTCATTGCCTCTGTAGGCTGTACCTTAAGTGATTTTAAAATTGGATATACAGATGTTATTAAGGATGTAAATATTATTATTATTAATCCTATAGTCAAATTTTCAACTCGTAAAGTTATTAATACTCCAGAAGCCATTTTTACAAATAGATTTATTATAGCTTGTATAATGATAGAAAAAACGTAGGAAAGTAAAGTTATAGTAAATATTTCACTATATATTAATTTTCCTATTTGGAGATCAGTATGCCCTATTGCCTTTCTTATACCTATTTCAAATCTCATACTATCTATCCAAAATCCCATAATTGCCATAGCTTGAGATATGGCAGCTATGTATACGATAATCGTAATTAGGAAAAAATCACTATCTAAGTCTATTAAACTAATTTTACGTTTTTGTAAAGCTTCAGGTTCTGAAGTTTCAAATTTTGTCCATTTCTTTTTCCCAGCAGCTATAAATTTATCTATTTGTTTCAGGGTATCTTTTTTAGAACTATATACTATAATTTGCCCACCATCTGAATGAAACTGTTTTTCTCCCATTTCTGGTAATGATAATATAGGTAAAAATAAATACATATCCCATTCTAATGGCTGATTTACAACACCAACAATTCCTAAAACTTCATAACTTTCTCCCTGTATATCTATAGTTTTGCCATCGTCATTCATATATTTTTTTAAGTTTTTCCCTATTAATGCTACATTTTTACCTTCTAGCATTTCTTTTCTTGTATAATACCTTCCTTCTAAAAGTGGATATCTCCACCGACTCTCCTTCCCAAACCATTCTGCACTAGTTTGGAAATATTCAGTTACCTCTGCCTTATCTAAGTTCATATAAAAATCAGTAAGATAAGCCCCTGTATAATCATCTAACTGTTCTTCTAAAGTAGCTGTTATATCTTCCTTTGGTATATGTTCGGATCCCTTTGAGGTGAAATAAAAGATATAATTATTGGGTGGTCCTAACTTTTCTAGAATATTTTCCTCTTCTCTAAGAGCCCATGTAAAACTTATATTAAAAGAAACCATCAACATTGCTACTATAAAACCAAACATCACAAAAAAAGTGGTTAACTTTCTTGTTTTTAATCTTAATAATATATTTTTTATTTTTTCCATTTTTGTACTTACTCCCCATGTCCTCATATTTATTATTACAATTTATTCCTCAATTAACCCTAGTAACCTAAACTTACATATATTTCCCTTATTAGTAGATAATTTATAACATATATGATAATATGTCAATACTTTTTATGTTACTTTCCTTTGACTAAAGTCGTCATATTTAGCCATTTTTATCTTCCTTGTCCCCCTTTTCACTAAATATTTTTAATTTTCGTTTATTATTTTAAATATCAATCATATCTTTAGTAAATAAAAAATCTCATGCTATTCACATGAGATTTTTTATTTCTCTAAAGCAGTATCAATAAACTTATACAATCTATCTGTATATTCTTCTCTATTATTCTTAAAACTTTCACCATGCCCCGCATTTTCTGGCATATACATATCCTTTAACCCCTTACTCTTTGAATTAAACAACTCTTTACACATGGAAACAGGTACTAGCTCATCCTTTTTGCCATGAATAAACATTATTGGTGTAGTAACATTTTTTACAGACTCCTTAGGAGAAACATCACTGTATTTAAAATCAGATTTTATTTTTGTTGCCAAACTTGCATAAAAAGCGAAAAAGCTTGATGGTATAGACAGATTTCCCTTATCTGCAACATAAATAAATTCATCTTTTAAGTCAGAATATGCACAATCGGATACGTAAAATTTTACATTTTTAGAATTCTCATTAATTTCCGAGTGTAAAAGAGCAGTTGCTGCACCCATAGATCTACCGTGAACTCCAAGATTTCCATCAGGATTTCTCTTAGCTATATATTCTACCCATTCATCCAAATCATATTTTTCAAAATGACCAAAAGTTGTATCTTCTCCCCCACTTTCCCCATTATTTCTTGAATCATATAGCAACACATTAAAATCTTTTTCTAAGTAAACCCTGGCTGTAGAAAGCATACTTCTTCTAGTTCTCATTAGTCCATGTACTAATATTACTGTATCTTTAGTTTCTTTTGGATTCTTTATATATGTGCCACTTAATTTATAACCTTGTTTTGTCTTTATATTAACATTCTCTTCTTTATATAATCTATTTTTATTTCTATTTAATACTTCAGACACTGGTTGATTACCCTCAGAGTTTACCCCTCGTCTTAAACACATTTGTTTATGACAAAAGCCTCCTATAGATAATCCTATGAAGTTAACTATCATAAAAGCTATTAAAAAAAAAGTTAGAAAAACTTTTAATTTAGATTTATTCTTCATAAATATCTCCTTTACATAAAGCTTAGCTTGGGTAATTTTTATTTTACCTAAGCAGTCAATATTTAAATAATATCTTTCATTAAAAGTTTTCCCTTGATTTTTATTTTAAGTCTTTCAGTTTTAGGCAATGAAAACATATATATGCTATGTATTATTTTTGTTCATATTGTACCTACTTAAGCAAGTTTAATGTTCCAATTCCAGTGTATAATTCCTTATTATTAAAATGTTTAACTAAAAATTCAAATTTGATTTTAACTATAAAAAGACAAGCCTTTCGACTTGTCTTTAATATATATATTTATTTAATTATTTCTTTTCCTTTAACAAATTGTCCACCCTTCATAATAACTACCATATTTTCTTCCTTTAAATTTTCTATATTATCTAATGGATTTTTACAAAGTACTAATAAATCTGCATATTTCCCTTTTTGAAGAGTCCCGGTTATATCTGACACTTGCAACATATCTGCTCCAGATTTAGTTGCGGCTACTATAGTTTCCATAGGGGGTAATCCCGCTTTGTTAATAGCATATACTTCTCTTAAACTATATTCTCCATAAGGTGTTAATTCACTACAGAATGAATCAGAACCTACTACGATTCTAATACCTGCTTCTTTAGCTGATTGGAAATTAGCTATAGTCCTATTTAATTCTTTTTCTGCTACAGTATTTCCTGGAAATTTTTCTAATATGGGCCTATAAGGTGGCTCATATTCTGTAAACCATTCGTAGAAAAATTGCATTGTAGGAACAAATGTTATATCTTTTTCTTTCATAAGCTGTAGACATTCCTCATTTAACTCTTGTCCATGTTCTATACTATATACTCCTGCCCTACAACAATCTATTGCACCTTCTAAACTTTCACAATGAGCTCTTACTGGAAGCCCAACATAATTAGCCTCTTCTACTACTACCTGTATTTCTTCAAAACTATAATGTTTATCGGTCTTCCTTTCTAATCTCCAAAGTCCTCCACCAGTAGCCCAAATTTTTATCATATCCGGGTTTGTTCTGATAACTTTTCTTACTGCATGGCGTAAACTTTCTTTTCCATCAACACAAAACGCCCAGGGATGAGACTCCTGGACATAGTCTAAAGGTAATGTATGAGTATCACCATGGCCAGAAGTTCTAGAAAATCCCATACCACAAGTATTAATCCTGGGTCCCTTTAGTATTCCCTTATTAATCATATCTCTCAAATATACACCATTTCTTGATATATCTCCAACAGTAGTAAACCCATGGCCTAAGCATGCCTCTGCTTGAGATACAGAAACTACAGCCTTTTGAAGTAAAGGTTCTAATACCCAATTCAAGTCTGAAGGGCTTAATACTCCACCAAAGTGGACATGAGTATCAATAAGTCCTGGCATAATAACCATATCTGATATATCTACTATTTCATAATCGGCGCTAATATGTATACCTTCTTTTTTTCCTGCATAGTGTACCTTACTATCTTCCACTAAAACTAACGACTTTTCTATTGGATCTCCTCCAGCACCATCAATTAAAATTCCATTTTTAAATGCAATTTTCCTCATTTACTTGCCCCCTTATGTTAAATTTTCTTAATAGTCCATAGGCATTATATCATAAAATCAAAAAAATATGCTAGTATAGATAAGAACTTTGTTATAATAGTTTTTAAGACTGGAGGCTTCCTTGCTTCTATATTTGGATCTTCTATATATGAATAATCTTTGCCCACCATTAAACTTTGATCAATTTGATTTTTAATTTCTTCTTTAAAATGTTCCGCAAATTCTTCACCATCAATAACAACCATAGTTTCTGTACTTAAATAGGCACTTCTTGCATCTACATTAAAAGAACCTACGAGACTAACTCGATCATCAAAAATATAGGATTTAGCATGTATAGATTCAGCTCCCTGATATTCATGCAAATTTATTCCCATATCTACTACATCCTTTCGTCGCAGCATAGTTCCAGCTGTCCCCATTGGATTAGCATTAGTTGCAAGGGAATTAGTTAATATATCTACCTTTTCTGGCAAATCATTTTCAGTGTCAATATGCTTTAGCATTTTATTCGTAGGAACAACGTATGGACTTTGAATAAACACTGATTCTTCAGCAGCCTTTCCCAGACTTATAATACTATACCAACACCAGGGTTCTTTATTAAGCCTTTCAATTGGATTATGTATCAAAGTAATCTTACTAGTTGGATAAGATATTTTCTCCCAATTAAAAGCATGATTAAACATTTCTTCCTCTGTTTTTTTCAATTTACTTATATAATTTTTCAAGTATTTTGTTTTTTCTTCTCCTTTTTCTTTTTGTCCTTTTCTAAGCCTATTTAATGGATATTTTGAGAATTTATAATTCCATGTTTCATTAAAATAATCTTCCATTTGGCTAATAACACTTCCCGACATGTTTTCTTTATCTGTATTTAGTATAACTACATCTCTGTCATTAGTCACTTTTTCATCATAATCATCTTTAGTAAAATATCTATCTCCTATATTTCTACCACCAATTATAGCTAATTCATTATCTACAATAATAATTTTATCATGGAGTCTATTATTCCATGTCCATGGTTTAAATATATTTAAAGGCTCATAAAATTTAAGTTGGATATTTGGGTGATTATAACAAGCATATATAATATCTTTCGTATCACCTTTTAAATTATGAAATATGCCATCTAGTAATACTCTAACTTCAACACCTCTATCGGCAGCATTTATAATAGAACCCCAGAATATTTCGGAAGATATACCTTTATCTATTGTATAATAAGATATTTCTAAGGTTTCTTCAGCATTTTCAATAAGATTAATTCGAGCAAGACCGGATTCATACCTATCTTCTACTAATGCTACTCTATCTTGCCCCAACCCTTTTCCTAAAAATCTGTCTACTTTATGGGTCTCTTTATAATTACTTACATTGTGCCTGTAAAAACTAAAAATCATTACTCCCAAAATGAAAGCATATAGTATATATGCTTTCATAACAGCTGGTATCAACTTTATTACTTTATTAACTCTGTCTAATATTTTACTATTTTTAATACTCTCTTTAATAAAAATACTCATTGTCTTTTTAATACGCCTCTTTCAATTAATAAATTATATGAATTACATAATTAACCATCATTTAACCCCTCTTAGCAAGAATTCTCCTATCTTCTATAAGTGGTGGTAGTTCACTAAACAGAATATAAAAATTAATGTTACTCCTATAATAGAAATTATAGCAGATATTTTCGTATACCTAATATATCCTTTACTAGGTTCTACCCTCCCCTTGTATCGCCATTTTGTTCCAATCATAGCCATTTTTTCGGGGTTTTTTATAGTTAATATTAATATTATATAGATGGGTATAAATATAACAAAAAAAGCAATAAATTCAAGCATTTTATTCACCCCATTCTCTAGATATTAAACAATATCCTTATATTATTATATTATTCAATATCCTTCATTAATTTCTTTTAGATATGGAAGTAAATAAAAATGCAGATAATTCCAAAATAGATTAACCGTTCCTAGATGATTTTTTTCAATTTATTATATATTTCATCGCCACTAAAAGGTCTACCATTATATTTTAATATTTTGTAATTACTTTCTAATGGAGTTTCTTGTCTCATTAATTTATCTAATTGTCCTGTAGAGTTCTGTTCTATATCTATTATATTCCTAGCATCTTTACTCATTCTGAAAAGTTTTTTAGTAGGAAATGGCCATATGTCACCAAATATTAAAGCCCCAATAGATACCCCTTCCTCCGTTAATTTTTCAACAGCAGTCTTTACAGCACCGTAAG
>NFYZ01011780.1_pt1 | contig 11584 bp, 12 predicted proteins | sample 1092561 | NCBI WGS metagenome assembly NFYZ01 (sample SAMN03609887, study PRJNA323583) | gut metagenome | isolation source: feces | host: Rattus norvegicus | place: Malaysia | collected 2013 | reverse complement strand
AATGGCTACAAAAGTTATGAAAACGCTTTACATAGACAAAGATTGGTGTAAAGGTTGTGGAATATGTGTAGCATTTTGTCCTAAAAATGTACTTGAAATAAAAGATGGTAAAGTAAATATTAAAAATGGTGATGGCTGTATTAGATGTGGACAGTGTGAATTAAGGTGTCCTGATTATGCAATATATTTAGGAGGGGAATAGTATGTCTAATAATAGTGTAAGACTTATGCAAGGCAATGAGGCTTGTGTAGAGGGGGCAATAGCTGCTGGAATGAGATTTTATGCTGGCTATCCAATAACACCTTCTACGGAAATTGCTGAAATTTCCGCTGCTAAATTACCTGCACTAAAAGGTAAATTTATTCAAATGGAAGATGAAATAGCTAGCATGGGAGCAATTATTGGTGCGTCTTTAGTAGGATATAAGTCAATGACGGCAACCAGCGGACCAGGGTTTTCACTAAAGCAAGAAAACTTAGGCTATGCTGCAATGGCAGAAGTACCATGTGTAATTGTCAACGTTCAAAGAGGTGGGCCGAGTACAGGATTACCAACGGCTCCTGCGCAAGGGGATATGATGCAAGCTAAATGGGGTACTCACGGTGATCATCCAGTTATTGCTTTATATCCATCTACAGTTAGAGAAATTTACGACACTACAATACGTGCTTTTAATTTAGCTGAAAAATATAGAACACCAGTAATACTCTTAATGGATGAGGTAATTGGTCATATGAGAGAAAAAATTGAAATTCCGAATGAAGATGATATAGAAATTATAAATAGAAGAAAGCCGGAAGAAAATTTAGATGAATATAATCCTTATGAAGTTAAAGAAGGAGAATTCGTTCCACCTATGGCAGCCTATGGTGAAGAGTATAGGTTCCATGTTACAGGCCTTGTACATGATAAGACAGGCTTTCCAACTAATGATAAAAAGGTTGCTGAAATGTCTATTAAGAGGCTTGTAGATAAAATTGAAGATAATGTAGATGATATTGTTGAGTATGAAGAGTACAGACTTGAGGATGCTGAAATAGCAATAATTGCCTATGGTTCTACTTCTAGATCTGCAAAATCTGCTGTAGATATGGGAAGAGAATCCGGGTTGAAAGTAGGGTTGTTTAGACCAATAACTATTTGGCCTTCTCCAGAAAAACAACTTAAAGAATTGTCAAAGAAAGTTAAGAAAATACTTGTGGTAGAAATGAATTTAGGTCAGTACTTTTTAGAAATTGATAGAGTGGCGGGTAAAAATGTAGAAGTTCATAAATATGGCCGCGTTGATGGAGAGTTAATAACTCCGGAAGAGATATTAACAATTGTTGAGGAGGTATAGAATATGCCAAGTGAATTAGTAAAAAATTATTATAGAGCAAATAAATTACCTCATATTTGGTGTCCAGGTTGTGGAAATGGAATAGTTACAAGAAGCATTGTAAAAGCTATTGATAATCTTGGATTAGAGAAAGATAAAGTATGTATAGTTTCTGGTATTGGTTGTTCCTCAAGGGCTTCTGGTTATTTAGATTTTAATACAATACATACAACTCATGGTAGAGCTCTTGCCTTTGCTACAGGTATAAAATTTGCTAATCCAGAATTGACAGTAATAGTAATAACTGGGGATGGAGATAGTGCTGCTATAGGCGGAAACCATTTAATCCATGCGGCAAGAAGGAATATAGATATCACTACTATTGTATATAACAATAATATTTATGGTATGACAGGAGGTCAATATTCACCTACAACTCCCACAGGAGATAAAGGTACTACTGCGCCGTACGGAAATATTGATAGCAATTTCGACCTTTGTAAATTATCTGAAGCTGCTGGAGCAACTTATGTAGGAAGAGCTACGGTATATAATGCAAATATGATAACTAAGCTAGCAGAAGAAGGTATAAAGAATAAAGGATTTTCCTTTGTTGAAACCCTAACTACTTGTCCTACTTACTATGGACGTAGAAATAAAAAAGGTGATTCAGTAGACATGGTGGAATTCATGAAAAATTGTTCTATAAATGTTAAGGCCTATAATAAATTACCGGAAGAAAAAAGAGAAGGTAAAATAGTTGTTGGAGAGTTATTTAAAACTAGTCGACCAGAATATACTGAGAAATACAAAAAACTAATAGAATCCTTTTAAGGGGGGATATGTAATGCATAAAGAATTAAGGTTAAGTGGTTCTGGAGGACAAGGACTAATTTTAGCAGGAATTATACTTGCAGAAGCAGCTTTACATGATGGAAAAAATGTTGTTCAATCTCAATCCTATGGACCCGAGGCCAGAGGTGGGGCAAGTAAATCAGAGGTTATAATAAGTGAGGATGAAATAAACTATCCAAAGGTTGGAGATAGTGATATTTTATTATGTTTAACTGAAGTGGCTTATGATAAATATATAGGTAGTTTGAAAGAAAATGGTGTACTTATTCTTGATAGTAATATAACTAAAAAACCTGATACAGATAAATATAAAGTGTATAAAGTTCCTATACTAGATACTGCAAAGAATAAATTAAAAAAACCTATGGTTGCGAATATTGTGGCTCTAGGCACTATATATGAATTAACTAATGTTGTTAGTAAAGACTCCCTAGAAAAAGCTGTATTAGATAGAGTTCCAAAAGGAACAGAAGAACTTAATAAAAAGGCCCTTGAATATGGATTTAATTTAATATTAAATATAAAAGATTAAAGATTAAGAAAGATTAAGGAAGATTAATATGGAAAATTACGTTAACTTAATAAAATTACTGCAAACAAATTTCAATAAACTAAGCAAAGGCCAAAAACTTATTGCTGAATATATTATGGAAAATTACGACAAAGCTGCTTTTATGACGGCATCAAAATTAGGTGAAACTGTTGGTGTTAGTGAATCTACAGTAGTTAGATTTGCCAATACTTTAGGTTATGAAGGCTATAGAGAATTACAAAATGAATTACAAGAATTAGTTAAGACTAAATTAACTACCGTACAAAGAATAAGTTTAACAGATAGTTATTTAGATACAAAAGATAATTCAATGAAAAAAGTATTAAAAAAAGATATGGATAATATTAGAAGTACTATTGATGAATTAGATTATGAAAACTTTGATATAGCTATTGAAAATATTCTAAAAGCTGAAACGGTTTATGTATTAGGTCTTAGAAGCTCTGCATTTTTAGCAGGATATTTAGGATTTTATTTTAATTTTATAGTTGATAATGTGAAAGTTGTAACATCTGCACCAAGTGACGTTTTTGAACAATTGTTAAAAGCTACAGAAAATGATGTAGTTATTGGAATAAGTTATCCAAGATACTCTAAAAGGACATTAGAGGCCCTAGACTATGCTAAGGAAAAAGGCTGTAAAATAATTGGCATAACTGATAGTTTAGTTTCACCAGCTGCACAAATAGCAGATATAACCCTTATAGCTGGAAGTAATATGGTATCCTTTGTTGACTCTTTAGTAGCTCCCATGAGTTTAATTAATGCACTTATAGTTGGAGTTGCTATGGAAAAGAAGGAAGGCATTACAAAATATTTTGAGGATCTAGAAGCTATATGGGAAAAACACAATGTTTATGGAATTAGTAATAGAAATAATAATCAAAATAAATAAGAGGGTCAATATATGACCCTCTTATTTATTTTGTCAACTAATTGTTATCTTAGTAACAAATTTTGTAAGTAAGTCTAAAAATATCATATCAAATGTTATCATAAATGATATATTATATTATCATTTAATCCTTTTTAAACTTTTCTTATATAAATAAGTTATCTCATATTTAACATAAGAAAAAAACACACAAATCTGGTATAATAAATTTTAGTAAATTTAATGAAAATATAATAAAATAATAAAAAAGGTGATTAAGATGAAGAAACTTTATTTAACAAGACATGGTGAATCAAAATGGAATGTATTAAAAAAGGTACAAGGCCAACAAAATATTGACTTAACACAGAAGGGTATTAAGCAGGCAGAAAAACTAGCTAAAAGACTAAAAAATCAAAGGATTGATGCTATATATAGTAGTGATTTATCAAGGGCATATGAGACAGCTAAAATAGTAGGAGCTGAAAATAAAATTAATGTTATAAAATTAGAGGAATTGAGGGAAATTAAGTTTGGCCCTTGGGAAGGTTTGGAGTTAGAAGAAATATTAAATAATTATTATGAAGAGTATAAGTTATGGCTAAAAACCCCTCATAAACTTAATTTAGAAAATGTAGAAACAGTAGAAGAGCTAAAAGAGCGGGCTAAAAAGGCCTTAGATATTATTTTAAGCAATAAAGAGCTAGACAACGTACTTATTGTAAGTCATGGAGCATTTTTAAAAGCAATATTATTAGTGCTTTTAGATTTAGATATTTCTAGTTTTAGCAAGTTTTCACTAAACAATGTTAGTTTAAGTATTGTTGAATTTAGACAATATAATAATGTTTTAAAATTGTTTAACGATACTAATCACCTACGAGAGGATAAGGTTTATAATGACTGATAAAGTTGGTATTATTGGCGGTGGACCAGCTGGAATGATATCTGCCGGATATGCTGCTGCTAGAAATAAAGATGTCACTCTATTTGAAAAGAATGAAAAACTAGGAAAAAAACTATATATAACAGGTAAAGGTAGATGTAATATAACGAATAATTCTCCCATAGAAGATTTTTTCGATAACGTAGTAACTAATAGGGAGTTTTTATATAGTGCCTTTTATAGTTTTTCTAATTATAATATTGTAGAATTATTAGAAGGATATGGGTTACAGACTAAGGTAGAAAGAGGAAATAGAGTTTTTCCATCTACTGACAAATCAAGTGATGTAATTAATACATTGAAACTTTTTTTAAAAGATAAAAAAGCAAATATAGTTTTAAATAGTAATGTAGTTTCTGTCAATTCAAAAGGTAATGGCTTTATAGTTATACTAGATAGTGGAGATGAATATTACTTCAATAAAATTATATTAGCTACTGGTGGACAATCTTATCCTTTTACGGGTTCAACAGGAGATGGCTATAAATTTGCTAAAAATTTTGGTCATACAATTGAAAGCATAAGACCTAGTCTAATTCCTATTGAATTAAAAGATGAGTGGTTATCTTCGCTACAAGGATTAACATTAAAAAATGTTACCTTGTCTGCTAAGAAAAATAATAAAGTAATTTATGATGAATTTGGTGAAATAATATTTACCCATTTTGGTATATCAGGGCCTATAGTTTTATCCCTAAGTAGCCATTTAAACAAATATTCTTTAAAAGAAATAAATTTATATTTAGATTTAAAACCAGCTCTTACAAATGAAAAATTAGAAAGGAGAATATTAAGAGATTTTGATATATATACAAACAAATATATAGAAAATGGTCTAGTTGATTTATTACCTAAAAAAATGATTCCTATTATATTAAATAATGCGAGTATAGATGGAAAAAAATTCATTCATCAAATTACAAAAAAAGAAAGATATGAATTAGTTAAAACAATTAAAAATTTTCCACTACATACTTTAGGCTTTAGGCCTATTAAGGAGGCTATAGTTACTTCTGGTGGTGTTTCAACGTTGGAGATTGATTCTTCCACTATGGAATCGAAATTAAAAAAGGGTTTGTTTTTTTCTGGTGAAATTATTGATGTAGATGCATTAACAGGAGGATATAATTTACAAATTGCATATTCTACTGGCTATTTAGCAGGAAATAATGTGTAGTTAGATACATTATTTCTCTAAATATTGCATATTATATTTATATAATATGTAATATTTAGGAGGAGTTTTTGTGCGTAAATTATTCCATGGATTAGAAATAGTAATATTAATTTTAACAGTTATAAGTATGCTATTTTTAGTCTTTATTCAAATTATTTCACCTAGTGATATAGATATAGTGGCAGTGGTTGGTAAACATAGTAATGGTAATGAATTTACTCCTATGAATAAATTAAATATAAATGAAAAAGGCATTGTTATTTTAAAGTTATTAAATAATAATTTAGAAGATATTAAAATACTTGTAAATGGGGATGAAGTTGATAATTTTCAAAGTAATGATGAAGTAAGTATCCAAGTATATAATAATGATTTAATTGAAATAGATGGTACTAAATATTTAGAAAGGGTAAAAGTTCAAATAATAGGTATTAGCGAAAATTTAGAGCTGCCTGAATTAGATACTACTATTGAAACTTCTCAAAGCATTGAAATGTTAGGGAGAGTTAAGGTGAAATAGCTTGAGTCTAATGCCTTTTTAATATATAATTATAAAAGAAAGTGGTGTTTTATGAGTATTATTGCTATTAGAGGAGCAATAACGGTAGAACAGAATAATAAAGCTGATATTGCTAAAAATACAAAGGAACTTATTCAAAAAATAGAAAAGGAAAATAATATAGAAAAGGATAAGGTAATAAGTATTATATTCTCTGTAACTAAGGATTTAAATGCAGATTATCCAGCAAAAACTGCAAGAGAATTAGGCTATATTCATAGTGGTTTAATGTGTTTTAATGAAATGGAAGTTCCAAATAGTTTAAACAAATGTATAAGAGTAATGATATTATATAATGCCAAAACTTGTCAGAGTAATATAAAACATGTTTATTTGAAAGAAGCTAAGGTATTACGTCCAGATTTATTTTAATGCAAATTACGCAACAACCACCATAAGGTGGTTATGATTTTATATAGGAGGAAAGACATCATGAAAAATAAGTTTTCTATTGCAATAGATGGCCCTGCTGCTTCTGGTAAAAGCACTATGGCTAAAATTATTAGTAAAAAATTAGGATTAGAATATATTGATACAGGAGCTATGTATAGAGCATTAACATTAAAGGTTCTAAATAAAAATATTGATTTTTCAAATATATCTTCTATTGTTAACTTATTAGAAAATACTGAAATAGATTTCTCTAACAATCATATTTATTTAGATAATAAAAAAGTAGACAAGCAGATACGAAAAAATATTATTAATCAAAATGTTTCGAAGATAGCAAAGATTAGACAGGTAAGAGATATAATGGTTAAAAAACAGCAGAATATTTCTAAAGAGAAAAATGTAATTATGGATGGCCGCGACATTGGAACAGTAGTATTACCTAATGCTGAGTATAAATTCTTTGTATTAGCCTCTATTGAGGAAAGAGCTAAGAGGAGACATTTAGAGCTAATAAAGAAGGGTGAAAAGAATGTAAGCTTTGAACAAATCAAAGAAGAAATAGCTATAAGAGATAAAATTGATAGTAATAGAGAAGTGGGGCCTTTATTAAAAAGTCCAGATGCTTATGAAATTGATACAACTAATAAAACTATTGATGAGTCTGTAAAAGAAATACTTAATATTATTGAGGGGGATAATTAAGTGACATTTTATAAAGTTTGTAGGGGAATTTGTAATGTTTTATTTAGGATCTTTTTCAGATTTAAGGTAATTGGGAAGGAAAAAATACCAAAGGATGGCAAGGTTATAGTCTGTGCTAACCATATAAGTCTTTTAGACCCAATTGTATTGGCTATATCAATTCCAAGGCCTATAAACTTTATGGCAAAAAAAGAACTTTTTGAAAAAAGAATTTCTAAATGGTTAATAGAAAATTTAGGAGCTTTTCCCGTAGATAGGGAAGGCTCAGATTTATCGGCAATTAGAAATTCTATGAAAGTATTAAAAAATAATGGCATATTAGGAATTTTTCCAGAAGGTACAAGAGTTTATGAACCTGATATTAAAAATGCAAAACCAGGTATAGGTTTAATTGCTGTAAAGGCACAGGCACCAATTATACCTATTTATATAGATTCCAAATATAGGATTTTTGGAAAAGTATTGGTTAAGGTTGGAGAACCAATAGAAGTTGATAAATATCATAAACGAAAAACTACCAGTGAAGATTATAAAAAGCTAAGTGAAGAGATAATGTACTCAATTTATTCACTTAAGTAGAATAGGAGGAAATGTTTTGCGAATTATTTTAGCAGATCATGCAGGTTATTGTTTTGGTGTGGATAGGGCTATAGATTTAGCTTTGGAAACATTAAACAGTTTTAGTGAAGATACAAATATTTATTCATTAGGTCCATTGATACACAATAAACAAGTGGTAGATCATCTAAAGAATTTAGGTTTAGAAGTTATAGAAGAAATTTCTGATGAAGGTAAAGGTAAAATAATTATTAGAGCTCATGGAGTTCCATATGAAATTCAGCAAAATGCTGAAAAAAAAGGTTTTGAGGTCGTTGATACAACTTGTCCTTACGTAAAAAGTGTCCATAATAGGGTAAAAAATTATCAAGAAAAAGGATATAAAATAGTTATTATTGGTGATCCTAATCATCCTGAAGTGATAGGAATTAATGGATGGTGTAACAATGAAGCTGAAATTATCAATAATATTGAAGATGTTAATAGTCTAGGTGAATATGGGAAAATATGCGTGGTTTCACAGACTACTAATACTAAAGAAAAATTTGAAACCCTCTCTGAAAAAATTAAGGACAAAGGTGAAGAGGTTAAAGTTTTTAACACTATATGTAATGCTACAAAACTTCGCCAAGATGCTTGTAAAGATGTAGCCAAAAAAGTAGATGCTATGATTGTAGTAGGTGGACTTCATAGTTCCAACACTAATAAATTAGCAGAAGTAGCAAGATATTATTGTTCAAACGTATACCATATTGAAACAATAGATGATTTACCTTTGCAAGAGGTAATAAAATTTAATACAATAGGAGTAACTGCAGGTGCCTCTACACCTGATGTCATAATTAAGGAGGTTATAGATACAATGGAGAATTCAAATAATAATATTCATAACCAAGAAATGTTGGAAGCAATAGAAAATTCTTTTGTTAGTATTCATCGTGGAGATGTAGTTAAGGGAGAAGTTATAACAGTAACTAATAATGAAGTTATGGTAAATATTAACTATAAATCAGATGGTATAGTTTCTAAAGAAGAGCTTTCAAGTGACCAAGATATAAATCCTAAAAGCCTATACAAAGAAGGAGATGCTGTTGATGTCTATGTAATGAACCTTGATGATGGTGAAGGAAATGTTCTGTTGTCGATTAAAAAAGTTGACAATATTAAAAACTGGGAAAAACTAGATGAAATGTACCAAAATAACGAAGTAGTAGAGTGTGAAGTGATTAATGTAGTGAAGGGTGGAGTTATTGCTTTAGTTAATGGAATTAATGGATTCATACCTGCTTCTCATTTATCGACTAATTATGTTAAAGATTTGAGCAATTATAATGGTAAAGTATTTAATGTAAAGATAATTGATTTTAATAAAGAAAAAAATAGAATTATATTATCAAGAAAAAATATAGAACTAGAAGAATTAGAGAAAAAAAGAGAAAGCCTATGGGAATCTTTAGAAATTAATAAGACTGTTAGTGGGGAGGTAAAGAGATTAACAAACTTTGGTGCTTTTGTTGACTTAGGTGGCGTAGATGGATTAATTCACATATCGGATTTATCTTGGTCAAGAATTAGCCATCCTTCTGATGTTTTAAAAGAAGGGGAAAAGGTTGAAGTAATTATACAAGATTTTAATAAAGAAAAGAATAGAATCTCATTAGGCTATAAGCAAAAGTATCCAAAACCATGGGATGTATTTATTGAAAATAACAAGGTGGGAGACATTGTTGAAGGAATAGTAGTTAATCTATTAGATTTTGGAGCATTTGTACAATTAAAAGAAGGTGTAGATGGATTAGTTCACGTTTCTCAAATATCCAATGAGCATGTTCATAAGCCAGAGGATGTTTTAAGTAAAGGTGATAAAGTAAAAGTAAAAATAATTGATATAGGTGAAGAAGAAAGAATAAGTTTAAGTATAAAAGAAGCTACCCAAAAAGATATGGAAATAGAAGATGAAGATAATGATGAAAATGAAGAGCCAGAAATTACTATTGGGGATATGATAAAGGATAAGAAATAATTAATTGGGGTTTGATGTATAAAATATTTAGTTATGGTAATAATATTATTGACCTCACAAACTACATCAAGACCCCCTTTATAATGATTCTGTGGTATTTTTACCACAGAACTTTTTTTGCTAAAATATAATTTTCATATAATAAGATTGTTTAGGGAAACTAAACAATCTTATTATATGTTATACTTATATTATGTTAATTAACAAAGGGGGGGTTATATTGGATACAAAAAAGTTTTTGCAGAAATTAAGTAATGCTTATGGTATTTCTGGTTTTGAAAGTGGTCTAAATGATATTGTTATATCAGCAATGAGAAGCTATGTTGATGATATTCATGTTGATAATTTAGGTAATGTTTTGGCAGTAAAAAAAGGTACAAATAATAAAAAAAATCTAAAAATTATGTTAGCCGCTCATCTTGACGAAATAGGCTTAATTGTAACTTATATTGAAGAAAATGGTTTTATTAGATTTTCCAATATAGGTGGAATTGATCCAAGGACATTATTAAGTCAAGAAGTAGTAGTGCATGGGAAAGAAGATATTATTGGAGTAATAGGAGCTAAGCCACCCCATTTCCAATCTTCTGAGGAGGCTAATAAAACAATAAAAATGGAAGATATGACTATTGATTTAGGTCTATCAAAAGAAGAAGTAGAAAGAGTAGTAAAAATTGGAGATCCAATTACAATAAGGCGAAATTTTGCAAATTTACAAGGTGAAAGGGTTACAGGTAAGGCATTAGATGATAGAGCTGGTGTAGCAACTTTATTAGAATGTGCTAAAGAATTAGAAAAGATAGTCCATGAAGTAGATGTATATTTTGTTTCCACTGTGCAAGAAGAAGTAGGAGTTAGGGGAGCTTTTACTAGTACTTATAGTATAAATCCTGATATAGGTATAGCCATAGATGTAGGCTTTGGAGCTACTCCCGAGTTGCCAAAAAAAGATACCTTAGAAATGGGCAAAGGGCCAGGAATTACTTTAGGTGGAAATATACATCCAGGATTAAGAAAGCATATAGTTAAGTTAGCTGATGAATATAATATTCCCTATCAAATGGAAATCGCTCCTGGAGCTACAGGTACAGATGGATACGCCATACAGATAACAAAGGCTGGTATACCTACATTATGTATATCAATACCATTAAGGTATATGCATACTTCAGTGGAAATTATAGATATGGTAGATATAAGAAATACTGCTAAATTATTATCCTTATTTATAGGTTCTATAACTAGTGATAACTTGGAGGGATTTCTATGTTATTAAAAAAATTAACAGAAGCTTCTGGCGTATCTGGAAATGAGAATGAAGTTAGAAGTATTGTTATAGATGAAATAAAGGATTATGTAGATGATATAAAGATGGATAATATTGGAAATATCATTGTTTACAAAAAGGGAAAAGTTAACACTCCTAAATTAATGGTTACAGCTCATTTAGATGAAGTTGGACTTATGATAGTTGATATAGATGATTCTGGACTTTTAAAGTTTGTGCCTGTGGGAGGTATAGATAAAAGAGTATTAGTTTCAAAACCAGTGAAAGTTGGAAAAGATAAAATACAAGGTGTTATAGGTGCAAAGCCTATACATTTACAAAAACGTACTGAATGGGA
>NFYZ01000908.1_pt1 | contig 11623 bp, 4 predicted proteins | sample 1092561 | NCBI WGS metagenome assembly NFYZ01 (sample SAMN03609887, study PRJNA323583) | gut metagenome | isolation source: feces | host: Rattus norvegicus | place: Malaysia | collected 2013 | reverse complement strand
CTACTGGCTTGATTTCACGTGCTGCCTCAACAAATGAGTCTGTCATCGACTCTGCCGTTTCTGCTCTGTTGTACGCAGAATACGAGCTAATAGGCACCCCGGCGCCTATAGAGTTCATGGCTGACAATAGAGGTTCAAACAGTTGTGTTGCTTTTGCTGTCATAACAAATTCTCCATTTGACAGGTTCGCAGGTATGGAGTCGCTCGTTCCTGTTCCCGGACCAATAACCTTACCACCTTCAGCAAAGTTAGCCGATTTTACCGTCGATATTGCCGTGGCGATATTTGCCAATACCGTTGCTACCGTTGTTGCCACCGCAGCAAGGTTCGCAGGGAAAGGTAACTCCATCGCATTAGCGACACCCGCAGAAATAGCCTTACCAGTATCTACCGCAATCTTGAAGAGCGTGATAACCTTGCTCAATTTTGCGAAGTCCTCATTACTCTCTCCGATAGCGTCTAACACACTTATCAAACTATCTCCTACACTCTTCATCGCTTTTGCGTATGCCTGTTCATTTTTGAGTTGAGCTTGATTGCATTTGTTTTTGGCATCTACAAGTTTCTGCCTTGCAGCAAGAACTCTTGCATTATACTGTTCTTCAGTCTCAGTTTCAAGCTGTCCTTGGTCGATTATGAACTGAAGCCTCTGCGCTGCCATATCTTGCTGCATTGCCAATTTAGCAAGTTCAAAGTCTGTCGCTACATCAAGCTGTTGTGCATTTATGTTCTCTTGGATGCTGTTGTCGTTGTACTCATCGTCAGGCTTACTGTTCATGCGCTCTGTCTCCCAAATCTCCATTTGAGTTATCTCGTTCTGGAGTGCCTGCATATGTTGGTCAAACAATGCTTGATCATGGTTCCGGCGCAATTCCTCTTCCTGCTGATTGTACTTCATCTGAGTATTCAACCTAAGTTCCGCATACTCCTCGTTAATACGGGTAATTTCATCCTGCGCATACGCAACAGATTCCCTTGCTCTTGCGAGTTGCTCGTCTGTTGCAGTTCCAGATGCTATGAGTTCGTCCAATGCAGCCTGACGGAACATCAATGCCGTTGCAGCACCTTTCTGTGCTGCTTCTTCTTCGTTCTTCAGTTCTAACAGGTCAAGTTTTAGTTTCTCTTCTCCCTGTTGTAACTTTATCTTCAGTTCCTCGTTACTACCCTTACGAACGAGTGATAGGCGAGAATCAAGAAGTTTCTGCTGCTCCTGGATACGCTTCTTCAAGTTGTCCTCGTCCAGTTTGTCAAGTTCCTCCTGCAGTTTTGTTTCCTTTGCCGTGATTAGCTGACGGATAGCATCTTTAGACTTCTCTGTAAGCGTCTTGTCGGTGTCAAGTTTTGCCTTTAGCTTGTTTATTTCTCCATTGTACTGAGCCTCCAACATAGCCCTACGCTTCTCAACAGACTCTCCGAGAAGGTCAATCATTGCCTTTTCTGCCTCGGCTACAAGTTTTGCTTCCTCCTGTGCAGCCTTTGCCCGTGCCTTGTTCTCCTTGTATGTTGTCTTCTTATTTTTGTTTTTCCCACCATTTGTATTATTGCTTTCAGTCTCCTCTGTTTCGACAGTATTTGTATTTGTCGCAGGTGTATTAGACGTACCTCCACCGCTTGACTTTCCTGTTTTCTTTGTTGCAGTGGTCGTTTCTGTCCCTGGAACTTTCAGATGTTCGATTTTAGCCCCCTTCACAGTGCTATTGTAAGCATCTATCACATTTCCGGCTACTGCATTACCAAAGTTCTTGAAATCTTCTGCGCCTTCCTTGATAGTCTTGGTAAAATTACTCGTTATCTCGTTCCAGCCCTGCTTAATTGTGTCCGGAGAGAAAGTTACAACGCCTTTAATGATTGTACCAATTCCACCGAGAGCACGACCAACTGATTTAACACCATCTATGATGAGATTGAATATCAGCTTTACGCCTTCCCATAGGGTTTTGAATTGCAGTGCTATCAGTTGAACACCTGCACGGACCACAAGTGTCTCATTATACAGATCTATGAAGTAGTTAATCACATCTACCACTCCCTTAACTATAGCACTCCATGCCGATGACACCCATTTTGAGAATGTTCCAAAGATACCCTTACCTTCTTTAATCTTGTCATATAACACCATTAAAAGTTCAAAGGCGAGGCTGAGAACTGCGGTAAGTATAAACCCTTTGAAAGCAGCCTTTGCAGTTGCAACGAAACTTGTCACACCCATTTTGGCAACGGTAAATGCCTTAGTCCATCCATTGCCAGTCTCAAGTGCGGCAGCCTGTTCCCACATGGTAATCTCTGCTGTCTTTGCCTTCTGGGTCATTTTCTCTGCGTTGGCAAGTTCACGCTTCTTGGCTACAAGTTGTGTCTCAAGTCTTTCACGTTCTGTTGTAGATGCCGTTTCAAGCTGCGTTGTTATGGATGCGCATTGCTTTCGTATGGCTATCTCATTGTTCTGGCATACCAGCACGTTGTCAGTAGCTGCCTGCGCATTTGTCACGGCAGAGTTCCTTATCTGTGTAAACGCAGAAGTTGCGGAACTTATGAGCTTCGCGAAAGATATACCTGCGATAAGAGCCTTTATCAAGTTCCATATCTCATCAATGTTTGACTTGGCAAACTGAATGATTGAGGTAATCTGCTCGATAGGTCCCTGCAACATACCTGCCATACCACCAGTGCTTGACTCTATTTCGTCAGACATGGAGTCCTGGAACTCTTGGCGAGCCTCGCTATATACACGTATGCCCTCTTTGAGTTCTGCTTCCTTTGCATTGAGTGCGTCTTGGATAGTCTCACTTGTCGGATCGTTGTTAAGCTGCTCTTGCAATCCAGCAATCTCAGTCTTTATCATTTCTATCTTCGGAGCATACTCCTTGTCAATAACCTGAGCACCTTGTTTCCATTTCTCTATTAGAGCCTGATTTCCTGTCTGCTCTACTTCGAGCTGCTGAGAGAGAAGCTGCTTTGACAATGTGTATTCACGAGACACGCCACCCAGAGCCTCAGATGTTTTCTTAATTTCCTCAAGAAGAGTGTTATTCTCCGGGTCTTTAGCGTACTGCTCATTGAGGTCCGCTATTTTGTTTTTCAGTTCTTCAATACGAGGAACAAAATTAGCGTCTATCTCTTCGCCTTGTTTAACGAAATTCTCACGGAGTTCCTGGTCTGTTCCCTGCCATATCTCAATAAGGAAACCTTCCCAAGCAGACTTCAAAGAGTCTTTGGCTTGCGTGAACTTTGAATAAGCCTGCTCAAACATTCTGTCTGCGGTTCCTGCAGCGTTCTCACTGATATTTGTGAACTTGTCACTAAGTATATCCATAGAGTTCGTAAGAGCAAGTACACCGGGTACAGCCCTACGACCGAAGATGTCTGATAACTGCTGAATTGACGGACCTGCATCCATGATTCTTTTCAACGAGCCTATCAAGCCATCAGACTTTACGGTGGAAATGTCCATACTTATGCCAAGCTCGTCATACGCTTTCTGTGACAATTTCGTCGATGTTATCAAACCGTTAAATGCCTGCTTCAGGATTGTTCCTGAGTCGGCTCCCTTGATATTGTTGTCTGCAAGCGTTCCGAGTGCTGCACTCGTCTCTTCGATGCTCACTCCTGCCGTGTATGCGATAGGAGCCGTATTGCGCAACGCCTCGTTCAACTGGAGGATATTTGTTGCCGAGTTCGCACAAGTATATGACAGCACATCATTGATTCGTGTCACATCGTTCACGGATAAATGAAATGCGTTCATCTGTCCAGTCACGATGTCGGCTGCTTCTGCAAGTTCTATAGCATTAGCTTGAGCAAGATGCAGGACACCACTCAACGTTCCTGTTGCAGTGACTGCATCAAGACCGTTTCTTGTCAGGAACTCCATTGCCTCTGCTGCCTCCTGCGCAGTATAACGTGTTGTTGAGCCAAGTCGCTCAACTTCTTGTGACATCTGCGCAAATTCCACTGCATTGGCATTGGTTACAGACTGCACTTTTGCCATTTGGTCGGCATAGGCAGAGCCTACTTGTTCTACCTTGTCACCAAACGACCAAAGTTTGTCTACCGTAAAGGCTGCTGCGATAGTAGCACCGAGAGCCTTGAACTTATCCGTCAGACCTCCTATGGCTGTGTTTACACTTGTAGGATAGTTGCCGACATTCCGATAGAAACGCAGCGTGCTTTGCTCCGCTTCTTTCAGTTCGTTGGTTATCTCTACGATGTGACCCTTCAGTTCCTTGCCTTTTGAACTCTCACGCTCTGCCCGTGACATTGCATCGTATGCTGCAGTAGCATTTGATAACTCGGCCCTAAGCTGCTTCAAAGAGCCTTCATTCTCCTTTGTGACCTTTATCTGGTTCTGTACTTGCCTGCTTAACGTGTTGATGGCGTCGTTCTGCTGCTTTATGAAAGCACGACTTGCCTCTGACTGACGGTTGTACTCCTCTTGACTTATCTTTCCGTCCTTGAGGTCTTTCTTCAACTGTTTGAGCGAAGCCTGTGCCTCCTCTATGGAAGCACGGTATTTTCCCATAGCATCTACGGCATCCTGGTACTTTACCTGAATGTCTACTATCTTTACTTTTGTTTCTTGACTTGCCATGTCTTAATTGAAATAAGATGTTGAGTGATACGTTACTGTTAATGATTTTGTTTCAGCGATGGTTCCGTCTTCATTTGGAACATCCCATTCCAATTTCAGACTATGCTGTTCGTCCGCATATCCATTCTTCGTCATTGGTTCAGACAGGCTGTTTACAAGACTACCGTCCCAGTAAACTCTTGCATTTACCGTCTTCTCCCATGTCTTTATAGTCACTTCTCCCTGCTTCTTGAGATAAACGACTTTTACTTTGAATGATCCAGTGCCGCTTTCATCAACAGAGAACAAGCTGTATGTATTCGAGTACCAAGAACTTACCACAAGGTTAGGACCTACATCTGTAACTCCTTCTTCTATGATAAGTCTTCGTCCTCCGCCAAGTGTCTGTGTAGAGTTTACTTTTATTACTCCGTCCTTTTTGTATCTTGTGTTTGCCAAGGCTTTGCCTATATCCTTCAAGTCTATTGCAAAGCCAAATAGCAAGGTTGATGTGCTTGTTTCCGTTATTTCTCCGAATCCAAGTACGCAGTATTTCTGCGTCATGGTTTTCTCCATGACTACGTTGCCTGCATCATCTTTTATCGTGTATTCCAGACGGATTTCATGCACTTCTCCTGCGTTTGACTTTGAGAAAGTAGCGACTACAGAAGTTAATGAAAATTCATTTTCCATTACCTTCTCATTATCTATGAACAGTTTGTATTCTGCTACAGCGTCGATGATTTCGGACGAAATCGGAGTATTATGCTTCTCAAGTTTTATGTTATTCATTACAGCAACGCTCAAAGAATACGAGTCGCTATCCCACAAACTTACATCGTGTGAATATGGAGCAGCCTTATCTGAATTGAACATTTTGAAGGAACTGGAATAGCCAATACTCGTCTCTCCTCCTGTTTTCTGCATAATTCTAACAGCCTCTCCATTTACTTTCAAGTCTATACTGCCATTCGCATACAACTCGCCACTATGAATTTCTGCAAATGGTCTAAAATCCGGGTCATCCTCTTCATGTGTATCACCGAAGTCATCAGTAATAACATTCCTATTTAATCCTGACACGAAATAGTACATTTTTTTTCTTATTTGCTCTATCTTTTCCCCTTCGTCATTGTAGATGTTATAAATAAACTTGAACACATGGTATGTGCCAAAATCATTCTTTGTAAACACAAGTGTCCTCGTTCCCGGTTCACATAACACATCGTCATAATATACTCTCAGCTTTGACTTAAAATCTTTGCTGTAAAGCACATCATAACCTCTCATCTTTGTTATATTGTATGTCACCTCCTTCGGAATAGTGAAACTTATGGAATAGCTATCCCCCTTAAGCCTTTCTGCTTCATAAGGAAACACAAACCTCGACACATAATCTTTATTCATAGCCTCGAAGTCTCCTGGTATTTTCAGTGTGTTATACGTTGTATGCCCAATCCCATACTGATTGTTATTGAATGTCTCAAACTCAATAGGGCACCTATTGGATGTATAATCTCTTTCCAAATCAAGTTTGAATGAGATGAGATAAGACTTCAAAGAATTGCTATACCTAATTTTGTCTATGTCCGTGCCTTCCGGCGTCTCATATACTCCAAGTTCATACGGTAAGCGTACAAGCTCGACCGTACATATTCCATCCTTACTTCTTTGTATCGTGCTTACTGCGAAGTACAGGTTATATTTCTTTAGATACACAGGAATAGACTCGTCGAAGTTCAACAAGTCGTATTCATTGAGCAGTAATTTCTCTTTTACCATCGCATAATTACGAAGTATAGACTTCATGTATCCGTAAAATGAGTCAATGTCATTAAACGGCTCGAAAGCATCCATTCTGATATGCTTGAAGTCCACTCCGCTCGAACTCAGCATAGGTCGAGAAGATATATTTGACACATCCTCGAACGTCGGGTTCAACGCTCGATAATTAACATATCCATACAAAGGATTAACTGATGATTGTATGTTCTTTTCACCGTCCCATACCTTTATCGTGTCTCCAACTAACAGATTGGGATAAGCAAGATCTCTCTTCAGCCCAGGATAGAAACATGATGTGAAAACCACCTTGTCCACATCAAGCCGGATGTCGTCTATTGTGAACACTCCATACCCCTTTCCGTATATGTCCACTTCGGCCAATAGTTCTTCTTCTGTCTTTTCCTTTTCAGAATATGCCATCTGAAGGTAGTTCTCCTGACCGAAACTTGAATTGTATGTCTTTATTGACGACGGATTCTCGTTGTCATGGCCAAGCATCTTGCTGGACCAGTCTATTACATCGCCAGTAGATATTCTGTCTCGGAGCTGGTTGTAGTACATCGCAGATATTGTCACTCCGTCTTTCTCTACACGGGGTAGGGCACCATTCATGTAGAACACGCTTTTGATAAACTCAAAGCATGAAATATCCGGCAGATTGGATATTATATCCATTTCTGCAGGTATTCCATCAAAGTGAACATTTGGTGTGATGCTTTTCACATACAACCTTGAAAATCTTGATGCCTTGGATATTTTAGTTCCTGTAGCGGTAACATTTCCGTCTGAGTCTTTTGTGGACCATCCTTCCTCTATCATTCCTGTCCAGAAACAAAGTCCTATCTCATCGTCGTCTGCGGCATCAATCTCAAGTTTACGAACATCATACTGTACTCCAAAATCAAACTTGTATATCCACTCGGTGTCTGTTTCCTCTCGTGAAATTGAACGGAGTCCCATCCACTCGTCGCTTTCGTCTGAGTACACATCGATACTGCCTTCTTCATCGTTTGACTGTTTTGCTTTGAGAAGGTAAATCCACCAATAATCTTTAAGCTCTGCCTTTCCATCTGTAATGTCCTGTTTTGAGATATGCACTTCTGCTTCACCTCTCAACGTACATTCAATCTTACATGAGAACATCTTTATAAATGACCCTTTTGTCGGAAAGTATTTCAACTTTCTTTTTCCGGTACATTCGTAAATTCTCCAATGCGTCCAAAAATGCATACCACCCGAATCATGCCCATGTCCTTGTTCACGAACATATCTGCTTGTTTCTTCCGTTAAACTTTCTTCCCTCGATGAATTGCTAATGCCGGACTGTGTTATGTACTTGTTCCCGGCAAATGAAATTGTCTCTATTCCTCTGTACCTTGTGTACCCTTCTGCATCGATAGTTTCTTGACTTAAAATCTTCGTGCTATCAGTGGCTCCCATATTCGTACCAGTAACAACCCATTTTTCATATACTACGTCAAATTCTGCAGATCCTACTCTTATTCCAAATGTTTCTTCGGCACCCTCGATGTTACTCACAGTAAATTTATTCTGCGTTCCAGAACTTACGCCAATACCCGTAATAGGCAATACTCCGTATGATATGAAATCATCATATACAAAGTCACCGTAATATCTTTTGTTATTGAAACACGAAACAGGGAGTAAGCCCATACCATCAGAAATTTCTCTGCCAAGCACGAACTTCACTCCATAAAATTCGTTGATAAGTTGTATCAGTCTGTAAACAGGAACAACCGGCTTGGGAGGAGTGCCGTTTTCGTATGGCACTCCCGCGTCATAGTTTGGGTATAGTATATTGTCCGTATTCTTCTGGTTATGGCTCGGATAGCCATACACCAACGAGTCGTCACCTGTTTTCCACACGAAAGTGCCTACAGATGGCAACTCATTCAGTTTTACCGAGTTCTTTTTCAGTGCTCCAAAAGCATCCAACGACCTCCATGTCATAACGCATGAGAACGATGTGGTCCCCACTTCTGATATATACAAATTTGCATTTGGGCACAAACATACACCATTAACATAGAACTCTGCCTTAACCGATACCCGGTTAATAGTTGAGTTATGCCTTATGTCATCTACATTATCAAGTACACGCCTGTTTTTAGATGTCATAGGTAATTTGAAAGTGTATGAGTAACAACATGTCAGCTTTGAAATGTCATTGAATATGTTGGATACCCATTTCAATGTTATTCCTGACGGAGACGGCAAGTCAAGCTGCTCTCTGCCTTCATCAGTGAATATGTAGAGTTCTTCCTTGTTCATAATGTCTGGCTGTTATATGTAGGCATTTTTACTGAAATCTCGTAATCAGAAAGTTGTGTCCTCGGGTCTGTTGAATAAGAACCATCAGCCACATAGATAGGAACCCACAATTCTGTCCCCCCCTTGTTCTTGCCGCAATAAAGTTCTACAACACTCGCATTTACAATGGTCTTCACATACTCAAGTATGTCTTTAGGCAAATTAACTGCGCTGCACTTTCGTGTCTCTGTGTTCGTAACTTCTACAGGTCTTTCCAATCCGCCAAAGTTCATCCCTTCATATGTTCTCTCCACCTGAACAATGTCTGATGATGCTTTAGCTTTGATCGTGGATTTCCCTTCAATAAACAGATAGTATTGGATGAAACCGAACCTATCAATCCAGCGCATATACAAGCCGTCCTTCTTATCGCTTATATGTATTCGTACTGTCTCATTCACGATCTTTGTAACATCCGGGAACGGGAAATTGAAGTTCATGTTAAATATGCCACTCGTCACCTTCTCTATGCAGATGTTATACTCAGCCATTCTTTTGGCATCAGAGAATGTTATAGCCGGGTTCAGTTCAAATATTCCATTGTCAGAAGCATTGCCCATTGTCGCATATTCCAGTTTCTCTGAATATGAGTTCCAACGGACAATACTTCCGTCAAGGCTGAATTCCACATCGTCACGGGCAAGTCCGTTTGCCGTGTTGTATTCTTCTGACGAGCCAAAAGAGCCACCATTCTTCCATACCTTGTAATACTTCATTTCAGCATCAGAAGTTCGCTTGTACGCATAGAACAAACCCTTTCTTGTGTTCAGAACGACACCATCTACCACTTCATTCTTGCTGCTTTCAAAACTTGGAAGTTCCCCATTGTCCGTACTCGTGATGCTATAACGCAACAACTGCAAACCCATCCCGCTCATGTTGTCGTATCTGGCAGACATCAATTCTCCTCTTTCAGCCCGGAACATAGACACATAGAATGGGAAATTGCGGAACCACACAACATTTCGCACATGACTGATGTTTTTCCCGTTGTAAACAAAAGCACCGTACTTCCCGAATTGTTCCCCGATATGTATTCCTCCCCATATTGAAATAAATTCGATTGGTGTAGAAAGCATTTCCACACCATTATTTCTTAACGACATACTTACATTTGCCGTCCTGACATGCTCAATATCATCAAAGAGAATTTGAAGTATTTTCGATATGAACACTTTAGCTGTACCTCTGTATAGGCTTACGGTGATTTCGTAAGACTTCTCCACCGTTGATAATACAATGGATAACTCTCCATTTGCTTTTGCATCATCAAGCCTTATAACGACATAATTGGGATTGAACGCAAAGCACCAAAGGTCAGGGTACTCAATATTTCCTGACCTCAATGTTCCGTCCACCGTGTAATTGATATTTGATGTTCTCATATTTATTTCGGTTCGTCATTATCAAGTTCTATTTCCTGCAACTTCTCAATCTCCGTCTCGAATATTCCAGATGCCTCCTTTGCCAGTAGTTCTGACTCTTTCTCTATGAGCTCCGAGAAAATATCGTCATAACCATTGTCGCGGTACAGCTTTGTTCCTTTTGTCATAATTGAGTGCGCTATTGCTGCGCTCAATCGAGCAAGACCCTGTTCTGGTGTTCCGTTTTTCGGTATCAAGTCCTGGTATGAAATACCCTTTGCGATAATCCATTCTTTGATTATCTCATGGAAGCCTTTAGGCACCTTTCCGGGACCACGGCCGTGTTCAAGGTATAGGAATTGTCCGGCGCCCTCAAGATAGCCTCCTGTTTCGGATGCCTGCACGACCATAGACCGCACCGTTCTTCCGCTTGCGTTACGGCCATGCTGCGCCATTCTCTCGGCAATTCCATCCTTTATCGCATTGAGGTGGCTCTCTACTATGTCACGGACACTTGCGCTCATTTATCAGCCCTCCTCATTAGGTTGTTCTTCTTCACTTACTTCCTCGTCGTCGTTACGGTATTCATCATCACAGACAATTACGCCCTCTTCCTCTATCAGCGGAGGTGTGATGACTATTCCCGTCACGTTCTGGTCGAAGTGGTCGTAAAGAACCCTGTAAGACAGACGCCCCTCGATAGGCTCAAACAGGCAGCTCTCGTTCAAGGTCTTCACGAAACGGATGCAAAGACGCTTCATCTGCTCGATGATGTTGTCGTTCTCCTCTCCCTCAAAGTCAAACTCCGTGGAAGCAACAAAGGCTATCTGGCTCTGCGGATAGTCTTTCACACTGGAGTAATGGAAGTCAAGCTCACCAGCAGGAGGGAGAACGTAGATAACCGTCGGCCCGTCCACGTTGTCTATCTCGTCGTTTGCCTGAGCCCAGTTCTTGAACATGTAGTTCACTCCCAGTGCCTCTACGATGGTGCGGATTTTCTTCTCTACCGTACCGTATCTTGGTGTCAGTGGCTCCTTGCTCATTTTCTGTTCCGCTTTATCTTGTTATTGTTCATATACTGCTTATGCAGCCTGCGCTCGAACTCCGACTGCATATTGTCATTTTTCATACACTGGTAGATGCGTACCCAAGCGACATCGCGCACATCATTCTGGTTTGTTATGCCCATGCGCCTTGCATACCAGTCGAGAATACCAAACGAGCCGAAATCCAAATCATGGATGCCGGCAGCCTCTTCTTCCTTTGAATACGTATGTTTGATGTCGGAGAAAAGTTTGTTTATCTTCTCCAGCTCTTTTGTAACAAACGTGACGAATCCAAACACGTCGTTCACGTCCTGGTACATGAGTTGTGCCTCGTTCACACCAAGAAGAACCTTTACGCAACTTCCTACCGGGTCTTCCGATGATGCCGCTGTACGCAGGTCATCGAGCATACCATACGATATTGCATTCAGGTTATTCGGCACCTCCTTTCCGCACAAAGAAAATGGCTTTTTCTGACTTCTCAGACGACTAAGCAACTCATCCTGCACCCCTTCGGTACAGATCGGAAGAGC
>NFYZ01013039.1_pt1 | contig 11642 bp, 17 predicted proteins | sample 1092561 | NCBI WGS metagenome assembly NFYZ01 (sample SAMN03609887, study PRJNA323583) | gut metagenome | isolation source: feces | host: Rattus norvegicus | place: Malaysia | collected 2013 | reverse complement strand
GCTCTTCCGATCTATGACGAAAAACCACATTTATTCGGTAATGTGCCAATTATTGAATATGTAGAAAATGCAGAAAAACTAGGAGCATTTGAAGGTGTTGAAACACTTATAAATGCTTATAATAAGGCTCTATCAGAAAAAACTAATGATGTTGATTATTTTGCTGATGCATATTTAAAAATATTAGGTGCTGAGTTAGATGATGCTACTATTAAGAAGTTAAGAGATTCTAGGACAATAAATATGGCTGGTGGAGATGTTGATAAGTTAATAGTTGAGTTTTTAGAAAAGCCAAATGCAGATGAAACTCAAGAGAATTTAATTAATAGATTAGAGAAGTTAATATTCCAGATATCTATGGTTATGAATATAAATGATGAAACTTTTGGGACTCAAAGTGGTATAGCATTAAAGTATAAGCTACAAAGCATGGAGAACTTAGCCAAAACTAAAGAAAGGAAATTTGCATCTGGATTAAATAGAAGGTATAAAATGATAGCCAATACTGGTATAACTCCAATCAAAGGTGATGAATGGACTGGTATAAAATATCAATTTACAAGAAATTATCCTGCTAATATCTTAGAAGAATCTGAAATTGCTAAAAATCTAACTGGAATAACTAGCAAAGAAACAACTTTATCGGTATTGTCTATTGTTGATAATGCTAAAGATGAGGTTGATAGAATCAACGACGAATACGATATTGATGATGAGTATGACTTTGATAGAAATAGAGTTGATTTAGATGAGTAAAATTAATCCAAAGTATTGGAGAAAGAGACAGAAGGCATATTTTAGGAATTTAGAAAAAAACGAAGAAAAACTTCTTAAAAAGATGATAAAAGAGTATGAGAAAGAGGCTGCAAAACTAGACAAAGAAATAGCTTCTTATTATGCTAAATATGGTGCAGATAATGTGATTGAATATAGAAACTTATTGGTAGAGTTAGATCCAGGAGAAAGAAAAATATTACTACAGGATATGGAACAGTTTTTTGATGTTCATCCTGAGCTTGAGCATTTAAAACCTATCAGGGAAAGTATTTATAAGTTAGATAGGTTAGATGCTCTTAATTATTCTATTAAAAAACAACAAATAGAATTAGGGTTAAAAGAAAATGAAGCGGTATTAGAACATTTATCTAAAAGCTATACATCAACTTATAACTCAATGTTAAAAGATATGGGCTTTGGTAGTAATTTTTTATCTGTTAATGATACTTTAGTTAAAGATTTAGTAAATACAGCATGGCTAAATGATAAGAATTTTTCTGATAGGATATGGGGAAATAAAGAAAAATTAATTGAATATCTTATTACAGACTTCAAAAATGGAATTATTAGAGGAGATAATTATAATAAACTAAGTAAAATACTAGAGGAAAGATTTTTAAAACAAAGCAAGAATAATATAAAAAGATTGGTGTATACAGAAGGCACCTTTATTCAAAATCAAGCCATGGCCAAGCCTTTTGAGGATATGGGATATGATACTTATATTTATGATGCTATCCTAGATGAAAGAACTTCAGAAGTATGTGAAGGGCTTAATGGCCAAGAGTTTTTATTTAAAGACAAAGAACCAGGAGTTAATTTTCCCCCAATGCATCCTTGGTGTCGGTCTTCCTTTATTGTAAGATTATGATAGGATATAGGTAAAATACGTATAAAGGAGGATGGATAGATGGATGTATTATTGATTTTATTAGGGATGTTAGTTGGAGCTATAGGACTGGTAATGATAATAGTTAATTTAATTAGAAAAAAGCCTGTAAAAAAGTATGGAGCAACTCTTTTGATAGGTATGGTATTATTGGTTACTGGTGGAATAATGTTAGATACAGATGAGGAGAAATCAAAAGAGGAACCTAAAACTAAGGTAGAATCTGCAGTAAATGAAAAAGAGTGTAAAGAAGAAGTTAAAGAAAAGACTTTGAAAACTTCTCAAGAGAATGACACTGAGGATAATCAATCTATAGAAGAATCAGAACTTGATAAATTACAAAAATTGTACTTAGGATTTAATGATAATATAACAAAAGAGGAAATAGAAAATGCAATTAAGGAGAATAATTTATTTTACAATGAACATGAATTTGCTAATGGGGCAACAATTAAAATTGCATATAAAGAGAAAGTTGCAAAGATAAAACACGCAGAATCAGGAGATTATATAGAAATATCTTTTAATAAAGATTTAGAAGTAGAACATATCGAATACTTTAATGATAAAAAGTTTATTACGCTTATTGACTATAGGAAAGGAACGTATTGGAGTTTTAGAGATCAACCTGAGTATAAAGGCTATTATATAAATGGTTATAACGATAAGCTAGGTACAATTAAAATAAAATATGATAATGGGAATGAAACAGAAGCAGATTATTTACAAGTTAAATCAAAAGAGGAACAATTAGATTTTTTACTCAATTATAAGAATTAAAAACAAAGCAACTCTAACAAAGGGTTGCTTTTATTGTGTGAAATTTTAGGAGGAATAAAATGAAAGCAAGAATACAGCCTGTAAAAATAGTAGAGTGTGATAAATGCGGTAAAGAATTTAGCATTAAGGTAAAAGTAAAGAAACTAGGAAAAGGAATCGAACAAAGCTATTTTAAATGTCCTAAGTGTAAGGCTAAATATGAAGTAGCTAGAACTAATAGTAATACCAGGAGGTTACAAAAAGGACTTAATAGGCTTCAATTAGAGTACAATAAAAAGCCTTCTGAAAAAGGATATGAAGGGATTAAAATTAAAAGAGAAGAATTAAAAAAAGAGATGCTAAAACTTAATGAGAGGTGATCTTTAATGGCCACAAGTGTACAAATAACTTTAATTATATGTTTAACAATAGTAGCTTTATATTTACTTGAAAAGAAAGGGGAGAAATGATATGAACTTTGGTCAAGCTTTAGAATTAATGAAACAAGGCAAAAAGGTAAGGGTACCAGAGTGGCAAGGTTATTGGTTTAGGAAAAATGGAGGGATTTGGGTCCATGCAGAAGATGGAGAGAACTTTCCTCAAGATAGTATAGATTGGATTAATGCAGTTATATGGAGAGAAGATTGGGGAGGTTGTAGATTAACATGATAGAAATATTAAATGAATTATTACCCTATGCAAAGGGATATCTAATATTTTATACTACCATATCAATTATAGCGTTTGTGTTTATTTTAACTATGTTTTATAAAACTTTTAAATCTATATTTAAAGATTTTAAATAGACCAAGTAAGAGGTCTTTTTTTATTGTCCTAAATAAGACCAAGCATTAATGTCTTAAAACTTCATGGATTGTCTAAGCATTATAGACATTAAACTTTATGGATAGGAGGAAGTTTATGTTTAAAAATGAAAAAGGATTACCGACAATGAATTTGCAGTTATTTGCAGAGGAAGAGGAAATAGATAAATTAGAAAACAAAGATACCGAAAAAGAAGATAAAAAGAAATCAGATACTAAAGAAAACCAAAAAGAAGATGACAAAAAATACTCTGATGAGGATTTAGACAGAATTATAAACGAAAAATTTGCTAAATGGAGAAAGAAAACAGAAGAAGAAATATCTGAAGCAGAAAAGTTAGCAGATATGGACGCTCAACAAAAAGTAGAATACGAAAGGGATAAACTTCAAAAAGAGTTAGATCAGTTAAGAAAAGCTAATGTATTAAATGAAATGAAGTCAACAGCTAGAGGAATGCTTAAAGAAAGAAATATATCTATAGAGGATGAGTTGTTAGGTACTTTAGTAACTGAAGATGCCGAAGAAACTAAAGAAAAAGTTGAAAACTTTGCTAATATGTTTGAGGAAGCAGTAGAAAAGGCAGTTATTGAAAAAATCAAAAATCCAAATGAAAAACGAGGTACAACCTCAAGTATTACAAAAGAAGAAATAATGAGTATTAAAGACAGAGATTTAAGGCAACAAAAAATTAAAGAAAATATGCATTTATTTGAATAGGAAAAGGAGAGATTAATTTATGAATAAGTCACTACCAAAAATGAATCTGCAGTTATTTGCAGAGGAAAACTTAACTATAAGTGGAGATTTAGCCAAAGTACAATCTATTGATTTTGTTAATAGATTTGGCGATAATATTACAAAGCTTTTAGAAGCTTTAGGCGTAACAAGAAAAATTCCTATGGCATCTGGTATGGTAATAAAGACCTATAAGGCTGTTAAAAATGTTAAAAAAGACAAAGTAGGAGAAGGAGAAACAATACCACTATCTAAGGTTGAGACTAAACCTGATAAAACTTATGAAATAGAACTCAAGAAATTCAGAAAGGCAGTATCAGGAGAAGCTATACAAAGACATGGATTTGATCAAGCAGTAGCTGAAACTGATGAACTATTATTAAAAGAGATTCAAAAAGATATAAGAGCTGACTTATTTACTTTCTTAGCTACTGGAACTGGTAAAGCTGAGGGAATAGGACTACAAGCAGCTCTTGCGCAAGCGTGGGGACAAGTTCAAACATTATTTGAAGATGATGCAGTTGATACAATAGCCTTTGTTAACCCTCTAGATGTAGCTAATTACAGTGGTAAGGCTGAACTAACAATACAAAAGGAGTTTGGATTAACTTTTGTTGAAGGTTTTACTGATGTAACTGTTATTACCAATACTTCAGTACCTCAAGGTAAGATATATGCTACTGCACCAGAAAATGTGGTATTTGCTTATATACCTGTTACCGGTTCTGAACTAGGGAGAACATTTAACTTAACGTCAGATGAAACGGGATATGTTGGTATTACACACAATAATGTAAATAATAATGTTACGGTTGAAACTGTAGCGTTATCTGGGGCTACTTTATTCGCTGAAAGATTGGATGGTGTAGTTATAGTAGACATTAAAGAAAAAGAAGAGTCACCAGTAGAAGGTTAAAGATAGGGGGATTGAATTATGATAAAGGCAAAGGTTGTTGAAGATATAAAAGCGAATAGACTATTATGTTTATCTAAAAAGGCTGGGGAAGAAATGGGGTTAAGGCATACTTTAGATGGTGAAAGACCTGACTTTTATTCTACAAAAACTCTTAAAAAAGATACGGTGGTTAATATAAACCTTACCAATAAAAAAATATGGAAAACGGAAGTTGCTGAGGATGTAAAGGCGGTCGGCTTTTAGTACCTTTAGACGGAGGACTGGCAAAGGAACATGATGGGGAGAGGGTAACAATAAGATACACTCTTTCATCAGCTAAAAAAGGCGAAACAGTCCGGTTCGTGAATCAATTAAAGGTATTTGAATCAGAACCAGAGCCAGAACCTGAAAAATAATAGGGTGTGATTTGAATGAGTATATTAGAAAGGATATTAGCTCGTTTACCTGGTGAAGAAGACCAGGTAGATGAGTCTTTTTTGAATGAATCTATAAGATTAATAGAAGATAGACTAAATCTAAGGTTAAATACCGAAGTTCTTCCTAAAAAATTTGAAAGTATCTTAGTGGATGCGGTAGTAAAAATTTGGAGAAGAAGATACCATGAAGGCATTGAATCTGAAAAAGCAGATACCATTGATACAAAGTTTATAGAGGATGTCTTAGCTGAATATGAAAAGGAAATACAGGATTATTTATATTACCAGGAGGAAGACAAATACAAAAATGTGGTGAGATTCATATGAAATATTTCAATGCAATTCTAATTGAAAAAGTATCTACAGGAGAAGAAGATGAGCTAGGGAATGAAATATTCGAAGAGAAGGAGATATCTGTCAAGGGATGTAGGGCTACAGAATGGACGGCTGATGACGTAAATGTTTATGGAAGAGATATAACAACTGGTTCAAGGAAAGTACTTGTAAAGCCCTTAAATGAGCCCTTAAAAGATATAGTTAAAATATCTATAAATAATAATAAGTATGATATTTTAAGTAAGAAAGATTTAGGAAGATGGATTTTGTTTATAGTAAAGGGGTTTAGATTATGAAATTAACACTAGAATTTAGAGGTACAGAAGCATTATCTAAAAAACTCTTAAAAAAGAATAGTGCTAAATGGGAAAAGGTAGCGAATAAAAGTTTAGTTGAAATGTTTAATCGTGGAGCACATCCACCAGGTACACCAGTTGATAGCGGAGAGTTAAGGCTATCAAGAAAAACGACTAAAGCAAACCCTGGTAAAAGTTTCTCGGGGTTATTTGGTTATATAAAAGACTATGGTCCACATGTAGAGTATGGGCATAGAACACGCGGTGGTGGTTATGTGCAAGGACAGTATTATTTAAGAAATAATGTTGAAGCTCAAAGAAAGATTTATAGAAATGATTTACTAACTGAATTGAGGAGGTAAAATGTTAAAAAAATTAAGTTTTATAGATTTGTATAAGGCAATACAAAATAAAATTGAAAGTAAAACAGGATTTAGGTGTTATGATGATATACCAAAAGATGCACCAAGTCCTTTTTATTATGCTGAAATTGTAGGGTTAAGGCCAGAAAATACTAAGACAATGTATGTTGATGTATTTACAGTATTTGTTCATGCTATAGCTGAACCTGGAGGTAGCTCAATTGGAGTATATAAGCTTATCCAGGATCTAGAGGAAACTATGACAGAAAGAATAGAAATAGGTGAGGAGTATTGGATATTAGAACAAACTAGTCAAGGCCTTCAACAAATTCAAACAGATGAAACGAATGAAAAACATGCAATATTAGCATATGAATTTAAGATATCTTATGGATTTAAGGTTAAATAAGAGGGGGTAATAATTAATGGCAAATTTTGAAGATAATTTATATTGTGATTTTGATGCAACTGCAACAAAAGCTTTGGCTGGTAAAGATATATTATTAGCAGTTTTTGATGCTACTGGTACTAAATTGCTAGCAGTTAGCGGACAACAAGGATTAACAATAAATAGGACCGCTGATTCTATAGAAGTATCGTCTAAGGATACAAAAGGTGGTTGGAAATCTAAAATTGTAGGAATGAAAGAATGGTCAATTGATAATGATGGGTTATATGTACCTAGTGATGAAACTCATAAACTATTAGGTAAGGCATTTGATGAAAGTAAACCAGTATGTATCAAAGTAATTAATGGTAGAGAAAAAGAAGGTATGTTTGGTGGACTAGCTTATGTATCTGATTACTCATTAGAAGCTCCTTATGATGATGCTATGACTTATAGTATTGCATTAGAAGGTAATGGGGCTTTAGTTGATTTGTCCGATGAAAATGCTAACCAAATGCCTGGTGATGACAACGGTGGAGTAGAAGGTTAAATGGGAGGGAAAAGAGATGATAGAAGTAAACGGAAAAACATACGAGTTAAAATATAATATGAGAACAATTGAGCAAATAGAAGCGGTTACAAAAGAGTCTTTGGTTGCAAGTGTAAGAAAAACAGAAGGCTTTTTATCAATTCAAGAATTAAAAGTATACTTTGGTTTTGCTTTATTTAATGATAGTGGAAATAGAGTAAGCCCTCAACAAGGCATGGATATTGCGGAAACATTAATAAAATCAGAAGGATATATGAAAGTAAATCAAATGGTTATGGGAGCAATCGAAGAGGATTGCCCTTTTTTATTCCAAGTAGACTAGTTGAATTTGAGTACTTAGGTGGTAATGGTGAAAGGGATTTAGAGTATGAAGAATTAGCGAAGGACTATCAATATGAGATAGACTTCGCTTTTTTTGTAGTCAACTTCAATTACTCAAAGGATGATTATCTCGCCCTTACTCCTAAGGAAAAACTTTTTATCATGAAAGCCTGGGAAACAAAGCTAGTCTCGGATACAACACATTTTAGAAATGCAACTCTTAACGCAGTTAATAATGCTTTAAGAAAGAAAAACAAGAAATTTATTGAGTTATGGAAGAAGAAACAGAAGAAATTAAATAAAGATTATGCTGAATTCAGTTTAAATTCTGTAATAAAAACTGAAGAAAAAGAAGGTAAATCATGGGTGGATAAAATTTATCGAGCTAATGGTATGACAACACCTAAAAGAAAGGGGGCAGTTAATGGCTGATTATATACTAAGTGCAAAAATAACGGGAGACTCTAAGAGTTTTGAAAATGCTTTTGAAAGGTCTCAAAACAAGATTAAAAGCTTTAACGAAAGAGTAGATGGCATGGGAACTAAGGTATCTGATGGTGGACAAAAGATGAAAAGTTTTGGGACTAAAACTATGCTTGCAACTGCTCCAATTTTACTTTTTGGGAGATCAGTATTTAAAACAGGAATGGAATTTGAAACATCTATGAGTAAAGTACAAGCTATTTCAGGAGCTACGGGGAAAGATTTAGATGACCTTGAGGCAGTTGCAAGGGAAATGGGTAAAACTACTCGGTATAGTGCGAGTGAAGCAGCAGATGCACTTGGTTTTATGGCTTTAGCTGGATGGGAAACAAATCAAATGATTTCTGGACTACCGCCGGTACTACATTTAGCCACTGCTGGAGAGTTAGAACTTGCAAGAGCAGCAGAAATTGTTACTGGAAATATAAATGCATTCGGATTAGAAGCAAAAGATGCCACAAGAGTAACAGATGTTTTAGCTTATGCTCAAGCGAACTCAGGTACTAGCACTGAACAGTTAGCTGAAGCATTAGAAGTTGTTGCTCCTGCTGCCGCTGCTGCTGGACATGAAATAGAAGGTACATCTGCAATAATAGGAATATTAGCAGACCAAAACATTAAAGGAAGTAAAGCAGGAACCTATCTAAACGCTATGTACAGAGACATAATTAAAAATGCTAAAGATGGGGCTGTAGCTATAGGAGAAAATTCAATAGCTGTTTATGATAGTACGGGCAAGATGAGAGATATGACCGATATAATGGTTGATGTTGACAAAGCAACTCAAGGAATGACAAAAGAACAAAAGGATTCTGCTATGGCAGGAGTATTTCAACAACAATCACTTATGGGCGTTAATGCTCTGCTAAATGCTGGTACAGATGAGTTGAAAAGATTAGAAGGTGGGTTGTATGATTCAAAAGGTGCCGCTGGGGAAATGTCAGATGTAATGGCTGACAATTTAGGAGGAAGCTTAGATGGGTTAAAAAGTATGTTTGGAGAACTCCAAATAGCTTTATACAAAACCTCTAGTGGACCAATGAGGGACATTATAGATAAAATAACAAGTTTCATAGAAAAGCTATCTAAATTAAATGATTCTACCCTACAGACAATAATGACAATAGGAGCAATGGCTATAGCTATAGGACCTGTTATGTGGGCATTAGGGACCATGACTAATGGAGTAGGTAAATTAATATCTATGGGTGCTAAGCTTAGTGGGGCTTTACTAAGTCCTGTAGGCTTAATTAGTGCAGCTTTTGTTGGATTAGCGTATGTGTTAATAAATGCCTTGGTTCCAGGAGATAGCTTCCTGGAAAAAATGAAAAACTTAGGATCATATATTGCTGAAATGGCAGGTGGAATTATTCCACATTTAAAAGGTGCCTTTAGTCAAGTAATATCAGTAGTTACAAATTTAGCAACTTCTATAGGCTCATTTCTAGCGCCAACATTTGAAATTATTAAGTCTAGTTTTATGGATTTAGCAGCATCGGCTTTACCTTTTGTTGTTAATGGTTTTATGATGCTTGTTAATGTGGTTGTAATAGTAGCACAAGCTATAATGAACATAGCTGAGATAGTATTACCAGTGTTGATTGGAATATTTAATGAATTAGTTCCAATAATAACATCAATTATAGGGATTATTTTTGATATAGGGGCTCAGTTAACACCTTTAATTTCTACTTTAATATCAGCATTAATACCTACGATAACAACAGTGATAAGCACCGTAATGAATATCGTGCAAACTGTGGCACCAGGAGTTATAGCAATAATAAATGCAATTGTTGCGGTAATTAAAGCTATGATTCCAATTATTATGAGTATTATTACAGTTGTAGTTAATGTTGTATCAGTAGTTATATCAACGATACAGCCTATTGTAGCATTTATAGGTATGATAATAAACTCAGTAATGGCCATAATTATACCTATAGTTGCCTTTGTGGCTAACACTATGGCTAGCGTAATATCGGTTATAACACCAATTATTACAGCTGTAACAGGAATATTTAATACAGTTCATTCAATAATTACTGGAGTATTTACTAGCATTAACTCATTTATTGCTGGAGTAATTAATAGAATAAGTTCAGTAATTAGTACCTTATCATCAACGGTGAGCAGTGTATTTAACAGAATATATAGTATAGTATCTAGTGTAATGAATAGAGTTAGTTCAGTTACAACTGGAGTATTCTCGGCAATTAGAAATGCTTGGAGTGGCTTAACAGGTTTTGTAGGTGGAGTATTTAGCGGTATAAGTAATGCAGTAAGTAGTTTGGTTAATCAAGTTAAAGGGTTCGTAAATGGTGTTACAGGAGGAATTAACTCAGCTATTGGAATAATCAATAAGATACCTGGAGTTAATATAACACGGATTCCACAACTCTATAGGGGTACAGATGATTGGCCTGGTGGATTTGCTAGAATGAACGAAGGTGGTAGAGGTGAATTAACTTATCTACCAAATGGCACAGTAGTAATACCACATGACATTAGTATGAAATATGCTAGAGAATCGGCTAGAGTGAATAATCAATTTGATAATGATGTACAAAACATTGGAAGCAATCAATATATTATAGTTGAAATGAAAGATGCTAACATTTATGATACTAGAGATATTGATGATATAAGTAAAGATTTAGCGGAACAAATTGGTAGAGAGGTGGAATTTGGGTAATGGATAACTGTAGCTATGTAACCAATGATGTATTTATAATATTAGACAAATTTAATACACTAAGCAACAATATAAGGGTGTTAGAGCTAGGTAAGAAAGAGCCTAGCTCTTTAAAATATCAAAAGTCAGAAGCTTATGGGCAAGATGGATTTACTAAGGTATCAGAAGATGCTTATGAAGGGTTCGAAAGAACTAGTAGACTATTAATTAGTTCTAAAGACTCATACAATAGATTTATGAATGAATTTTATGTAGGGAAAGAAATTAAAATAATGTATTCAGATGATGATTATAAGTATAGATATGGTCTTATATCAAAACTTGAAGACGATATTATCATTGGTGATAATAGAGAGATAACAATTACTATTGATTTACAACCCTTTAAATATCGAGGTCCTGATAATATTATTATTGAAAACAAAGAAACAATAATTAATCCTGGAAATGTATATACACTACCCAAAATAAAAGTACATGGCAATGGTAAGGGTAAGATTTATATTAATGATCAAATTATGGAATTGGATGTTAATGAGCATTTGATTATTGATTGTAAAGAGATAGATGTATTTGACAAGAATGGATTAAGAGCTAATTCCAGAAGGTTATCAGGTAACTTTTTTAAAGTGAATCCAGGAGAAAATATAATAAACTTTGATGGAAATATAAACAAATTAGAATTCTATATAGATTGGAGGTGGAGATAATGATTGAGTATTTTCCACCGGGTACTACAATATTCAAGGGTGGTACATTATTACCAAAAGCTTTTGATGCTAAAATTACCCATGAAAGAAATGGTAGATTTGATTTAGAGTTTAAATACCCATTAGTTTATGAATTCGTTGATGATAAACTAAAAGATTTTAAAAAATCAACTATATTTTATGC
>NFYZ01011280.1_pt1 | contig 11646 bp, 15 predicted proteins | sample 1092561 | NCBI WGS metagenome assembly NFYZ01 (sample SAMN03609887, study PRJNA323583) | gut metagenome | isolation source: feces | host: Rattus norvegicus | place: Malaysia | collected 2013 | reverse complement strand
ATCTGATATTTTTTATTTATCATTATCTAATAGACTAAGTGTTGTCAGAGTATTCTAGTTCTCTCCATATAGCCATAGCCAATTTGTTATACTTCATCCTTCGATAGGTTGCAGATATCCTTCTATAGTTACTTCCATAGTTCAATCTCCAGTACCTTTTATTGAAGGCATTCCTACCTCCTTTTTCGAAGGTTTTATTAAGATAGCAGGCATATTTTCTCCTCCTATGTTTGTCATGTTGGTATTCAGGAGGGTATGCCCATTGCCTAAGATAACATACTTGGCCTTTGATGAAGCAAGCATTACGGAATTTTTTCCTGCCCGTATTGAAGGTAGTTATACCTTCCTGGATAAGCCTTTTGCCACTTATAACGTGAACGTAGTGCAATGCTTTCTTTCCATAATAGAAAACTGCTACATGCTTAGCATGTTGTCTAGAAAAGTAAGGTATGTAAGTATAATGCTTAGCATATAACTTGCCCTTTGATACAACATCTATGGACTTCCTGAAAGATTTAGGATAATAGGTCCATATATAATACCGGTCAGGCCAAACAAACCTTTTATCTCTTCTAATTCGCATTTTTCTTCATTTCTCTTAAGCAAGCCCTATGCCAGAGCCTGATGGATTTCTCGTTTGCATCTGGGAACTTCTTTTGTACTCTTCGAATTACTCGTTCGAGATTGAGCCCCTTCTTGGTTAGTTCCCAGGTATAACTCTTTTTAGTTCCCTTGACCAAGTTGTTTTCATCCTTCTCCCGGGGCTTCTTGTACTTGGACTTCTTTATACCTGGAACTTTTTTTCTCTTTATAATGTTACCTTCTTCGTCCTTTTCTCCGATGTAACCTAATCTCAAGTGGGGGTGTCTGATTGGGTCGTTCTTTGGGATTCCAATCTCATCGAAGTGATGGTCTACCCATTCATCGAATTCATCGATTCTTGAGGGGTCTGGAGTGTTGTTAGACTGATTGATATATGATATGAGTTGCCATATATCATGGGTAAATACATCTGGATATGGGAATCCAAGAGCAATGGCCTGTCTCCGAATATCCTTTAGAGTACCTCTTACTGAATTCTCCCTGCGGAATGATTCAGTTTTTGGGTTACCTGGTGCTTTTTTCTTTCGTGCCATATTATAGACTATTATTTAATTTTTTGATAGTGCAAAATTACTCTATTATTTTTATATATGCAAATTATTTAGTGCTTTTCTTATAAAATGCTGAGGATTTAGCTCTGGATATGCCGAGTTTCTCTTTATCCTCTTTAGGCTTCTTTTTCTTCCGAGGCTGGATGTTTGAGTAGGCCATGTCTAGAGTCTTAACGTTGAAATCAAGGTTGTTGATAGACCCATAATTTATGGCCTGTTTTACTACCTCTCTATATTCAGGCCAGAATTTAAGACCTAACCTTACTCTTGCAGTTTGGGTTCTGTAATTTGCAACCTTAAACCCAAAAGAGTCAGCATCTTCCTTATTCTCGAAAACGTATATGTAGAATTTGCTCATCTCATTTACTACTTCTTCACTCCTACGTATAGGTAAAAGGAAATAACCCTCCTTAGACAAGGACCTTGAGATGAGTGCAACCCAATACCTTCGGTCATCCCTTTTAGTTTTGAAGTAAAAGCGTTCCTTGATACGTTCTAGAAGCCATTCTGGCATCTTACTAGAATTCAGCAGATATTTTATATATATCTTATCCTTTTTATTTAGTCTACGCTTGTACGCAGAGGGTTGTTGTAACATCTTAGGCAATATCCTAAAGTTATTCCACCGGTCAAACTCTAAAATAATTGACCTTGTTTCCTGGTCCCATTGATTATCAGACTCCTTGAGACGATTCATGTTGACTTCTATTTTCCGGTTATTCACTTCTGAAAGAAGGTTTGCAGAATATCCAGAAAATAGAGCAGCTTCTTTTCTGGTCTTACGCTTACATATTACTGCCTCAATATAATCCTTAAAATCCTCTTGACAAGGGCCATCAGGACGAAAGAGAGCTTCATGTCTTTCCAAGAAGCTAGTAAATAACTTAAAGAATACCTCACTACGTTCCTTGATTTCAAGGTATTTGTAATGAGATATCTTTAACATCTCTCCAGCTTCCCAGGAAGATTTACCTGTGCTTAGAGTTAAAAAAAGGGAGCGTTGTTCGGTTTCTGACAACCACTCCCAAGCAGTTTGTTGAGCTTTATTCATGACTACCTTTAATACTGTTTACGTTCTAAGAGTTTCTGGATTCCTTCTTCAGTAACCTGATTCATATCCATATCAAGGAATGAAGCATATATTACATCGGGGTCATAGTCTTTGTATACTGAATATATCACGTTATCGAAGGGCAAAGTCAAGGTTAAAGAACCTCCCATAAGAGTTACCATATCCAATTCCACTGTACGAGTAGTATGGTCTACCTTTTTAACAGTAGCATTCATTCCATCGTATGGATAACCTTTCAATTGAACAAAGGTACCTGGGGTAACTTTTACAAAGTCGTCTAGACTGTATTGCTGATTTTCCCTTGATATCTTAAGGAATCTTCTAACATCTTTTCTAGGACATGTAGCTACCAAAGAAAAATCATCCCAATCTTCGGCATTATCTATTCGCCTTCTCTTTTTCTTAGGATGTAAAGTATCGGTATCCCTTAACCAATGGTGTATACCAGGTACACTCTTCTTGACCTTATTGAGAAACTGTCTATCATATGCGAACTCGGAAGGCATTTTAATAAAACCGTAGTTAAATAATACAGGCTCTTCTACAAATTGCATTTTGCCTTTGATTGTCTTCTTCAGTATCTTAACCATAGGTATAATTGCCTTTAACTTATGGAACCCAGCTTCCTGAAGTTGCTTTTGGGTATTTTGAAAGTACTTCTTCTCCAAATAGAAGATGCAGTACACGAATTTTTTCCGAGCTCTTTTCATGGCTTAATCTTTTAGAAGTAGTTTGGATAACTTATGTACATCCTTGTATGAAACATACTTCTTAACTGATGAAGCCATGAACACATATAGAGAATCAGTTCCATTATTCAAAGCCATATATCTTTGATTGTACATATCATCAGTTAAGAATGCTTCTGCAAGGTCAGAATCTACCACCATAAAGAACTCGTTCTTAGGCATAGAGTTGTACCTCATTATGAGAATGGGTTTTCTCTTTGCCCTTAAAGCATCTCCTTTAGCTTGAGCCCAGAATCTTTCAATATCACAGCCCTTGTTACCTAAAAGTACATGCTCGAACTTGATGTCCTTGTATGATTTACACTCGATTGATATCTTGCACCGATGAGCATGACGTTCATCGGTGCAAGTAATATCACTAACAGAATCTTTGTTAGTATGCCATGCCCCACTTCCAGCCCGATTCCTTTCAAATTTGAAACCGGTCCATTCAGTGAGCCATTTTCCGATTGCTCTCTCAAATCTAGAGCCTTTTGCCTTTGAGTTCATGATTGTCTTGTTTAATGTTTTATACATTATAGTAGCTTAAACGAACTTCTACCATTAAGTCTCTCAACTCTCAAAGTCTTAAATTTGGATAGAGGGATGCTCTCGTGATGGGTAATCAAGAATAATACCTTCTCTTCGAAAGTTTTCTTAATTAAACCTATCACTATCTCTACATTATCCATAGACAGTGACTCAAACACCTCGTCAAGAAAAGCAATGTTTATATCTTTAGAAGCTGTCAAAGATTCATTCATAGCAAATGCCATAGCTACATTGCATAATTGTTGCTGGCCTCCTGAAAGTTCATCATAGTCATATATCTCTCCATCCATCTCTATAAGAGTAACAAAGTCCTTCTTAGTAGATTCTAAATCTACTTCAAAGGATATTCTAAACCCAAGTACTTCAGCATATTTCTCAAGAGTATCATTTAACTGCCCAAGAGATGAATCGAATAAAAAGGCTTTTATACCCTTGTTACTTAATGGGTCATTTAGGAGCCACTCATAATCCGCAAGCTCTTTTTCCTTCTGCTCAAGAATAGCCTTTTGTTCTTTAAGCTTAATTTTCAGGGACTTAGCTTTTTTCTTATATTTTAGAGAACTTACCTTAGGACCAGTATCCCTCTCCAATTTAGCCAATTCTTTTTTTGCTTCTTTGAGCCTTTTAGTAAGGTTATCAAGGACATATTTAGAACGTTGTACTTCCCTTTCCTTGGACCTTAATCCTGAAAGTATATCCAGGATTTTCTCCCTTTCCTCAGAATACCTTTCTATATCTGAATAAGCCTTCTTTATAGTTTTAACCTTTTGGAGAGCTTTTTGTACCTTGTTTTTCTCCAATAGAAGTATGATACTATCTATTACGTCTTCCAATGGTTGATTTGATATATTTCTGGCAGCTTCTAGTTTTTCTTTTACTACTTGCTCTTGTAATTTATTAGCTTGTATTTCCTTTTCTACTAGTTCTAAGCTGCCTTGAGTACCTTTTTTATGGTCAATCTCTTTTTCAAGGCTTTTTATATCTCCTTGCTTTTTCTTTATATCAGAATTTCTCCTTTTATCAAAGGCCTCTTCGGATTCTTTAAGTTCTTGGTAAGTTTCTCGACAGGATTCATACTCCCTGTTGATAGAGTTATACTCTGACCTGCATACTTCTACTTGGCTATGTATATGAAGCTTTCCTTTTTGAGCCATATTCTTGGCAATGTTGAGATAATTCAGATTGAATACCTCCTCAAATATCTTCTTCTTATCTGAGTTGGTTTCCTGGATAAGCTTCTTCATCCCCTGACCGAACATAATACTGTTCATAAACAGAGAATATGATAGGCCGAGTTCCTGTACTAGATATTCTTGTAACTTGGGCTTACTCTTAATATCTACTACTTCGGCATTTTTAATTATTTGCAGACGGTCACGCCCCTTAGTACCGTCTTCTAGGTTACCTGTATAATTCTGACATCTGGTTACCATATATACGTCCTCATCTTTCTGAAAATATGTACTTACCTTAGTACCTTTGTATTCTTTAGTACGGTACTTCTTTTTGGTGTTTACATCTGATACTCCTTTGATAGTCTTACCGTATAAGCACCATACCAAAGATGAGAATATGGTAGACTTACCAGAACCATTTGGAGCCTTGATAACTACCGCAGAATTAGGACATAGGTCCAATTCATTATAACCTTCATAGGAAGCAAAGCCTTCTATGATTATTTTGATGAACTTTAGCATGACTCTGAATCTTTTAGGATTTTCACCAGTAATTTCTCCTTACCTTCGTCTTCTATACCTTTGTACTTAAGGTATTTCTTTGCTAGACGACGCTTAGACAACTTCTTGGTGATATTATGATGTACTTCTGTTTTAGTTACTACCTTTGTGGGAATAACAGTATAATAATTACCATCATCCTTAACTTGCTCTGAGGACTCAACATCAATGAAACGAGGAAATTCAGTCAAAGGGACAAACTTAACGGATAAGTCATTGTATACTTTCCAATAACCCATATCACAGTTACGGTCAGTTCTCCTTTGATGATTAGGGGCCCCTACCATATAAATCTTCTTGCCTAATCTCTGGGGCTTGTGAATATGGCCACATAACACCAAGTCGAAACGATTGAGCATGTTAATGTTGATATTCTCTGATGAATCTACTACTCTACCGTCAGTATCTTTTGCTCCTGGGTAATCAGTATGAAGCAAGAGTATGTGTTTAGCTCCCGATATAAAGTTTACATTCTTAAGAGCCTTTCCTAAGTCCTTGTTATGGTCAATGTAAGGAATACCTAATACAAATATGTTTTTGTCTAAGCAAGCCATTGGAGTATTAGGCCCAAGTATTACAAAAGGAGAAGGTCTATGTTTAGTACACTTAAAGTGGTCTATCCACCCTCTTTGCAGGTTGTCAAAGAAGTTTACCTTATCAAGGTCATGATTACCTTCTATTGCAAAGATTTTGAACTTTGGGTGTTTGTGTAGAGTTCTCTCTATCCAGTCATCCATATAATGAGATAAGTCTGAGTCTAATGATTCGGGTTTATGGAACAAGTCACCACAAAATAAAGCAGGCACCTGCTCCTTAGAACAAATGCCTGCAATTTTATCAAGGACCTTAAAACCATTAAGAGTCCTGGTGTGGTGCTCATTAAACTTAGCCCAGATATTCAGATGTAAGTCTGAAAAAGCTATAGCTATAAGTTTCTTTGAGCCTTTCATATTACTTAAGTAGGGATTTTAAGATTGTTTCTCGTAATTCCTTGTTAGCTTCTCTAAGAACTATTACTTGAGTAGTACCGTAGAGATTTTTCATTTCTCCAACGGATATAGCTTCTCCCAAGTCTATTACCTTACCAAATACCTTCTCGAATAAGTTACCAGTTTCTGGACGTTCTTTAATGGTACGGTAACAATTGTTCCATTTTACTCCCCAAATATCCAGAATCATTGACATGATACGAGATATTTCCATCTGGAAGAACTTGTTGGTAACCCTCTTATTGTTGTCTTCTATAACCCAGTTCTCAAACATATCTATAGTATATTCTACCAGGATAAGACAATCCGTAGTCTGCAAAGTAGCCATCTTTGATAGCTCCAAGAATTGCTCTATCTCGCAAGCAGGAACCTTATCAGCCTGCTTATACAGGAAATAAGCTGCAGAATCAAGGAAACTCCTATCTGATACGAAAAGCTGCTCTTGCTTAGAGAAAAGCTTATGCCTTATATTGAGAATCTTGTAATCCTCAGTATAAAGTTCCTTAGAGTCTCTGGCTAACATGTCAGAATGAGCCATCTCTTTTGTTTGTGGTAACAGGTCAGATACACTGCCTGAAACGAAGTTGATACCTAATTCATGGGATAGGAAATTAGCTATCGTAGTCTTACCAACTCCACTTGGACCGGCAAGCAAAACACTAATTGGTTTGTCCATAACTTCTTTCTATTTGTTGTTTGAATGTTCTTATAAATACATTGTCCAAGAAAGAACCAAGTGAGTATTGGATACAAATCTTCTTGAAAGCACCCATAGGAATATCATGATTCAAATAGGACTTCAAGGGAAGGTCAGTGATTGGGTGATGTTCTATAAACCACTTAAGGTCTATGAGCTGAGTATTCTTTTCTTTTACAGCCTTCATCTTTTCATGACCTGCATCGTCTCTCATATAGTCCTCACTATCGAGGTAACCTTGGATTGAACCATATTTATCCAAGAAAGCTCTAGCCTTCTTCTCTCCAATTCCCATGTACCCAGGAATATCATCAGATGAGTCTCCTACCAGTGAAAGGTAATCTACGGTTTCCCTTGCAGAATATCCGAATATGTTCTTACAGTTAGATTCGAATATCAGCTGGTCTTTTCTAGGATTGAATACCTTTACTGTATTACCTCTAAGGAGCTGGTTGAAGTCCTTATCTGCAGTGATAATAGTTATCTTTGATTTCCTCGGCAAGTATTTAAGCGTCAGGTATGCTAAGAAGTCATCTCCTTCATAATTGCATATAAACTTCTTGTCGAAGATATACTTAATTCTTAGCAAGCGCAGAATCTTCATAATTACCCTCTTTTGCTTTTGCAAAGAAGAGTAATCTATGGAGATATTATTTTTACGATGGGCTTTGTATGTAGGCAGTATCTCTTTACGGTATTTAGAATGACCGTTATCGAATACTACGTATACATCATCAGCATTGAACCTATACAGGTAGTGATGAAGTGATTTGAAAAACCCATATATTGCTCCAGTTGGATGACCATCTGGAGAATGGAATTTAGCAAACTTGTGAAAAGATTGATGGAGTAGCCCCTCTCCATCAATCAGTAAGTAATGTTTCCTATTCTGTTCCATGATTATTCAGTTTTCTTATTTCTGCTAGTGTCATGAGTGAATAGCTTGCCAGGTCTATAAGTGAGTCTTCAATAGATTCATCTACTTTAGCTTCCTGACCGGACATAAGAGTTACTAAACGGTTTACCTTGTTCTTTATTGAACCAAGGGCATAACCATTTGCCATTTCCTTAGACTTCTTGGCAAATTCCTGGTAAGTGTTACCAAAGGCATTGCCATAGTCTGCATTCTTTCTCTCATGAAGAGCTATCATTTCCTTAGCAAGCTCCTCAAAGGTATTATTCGTCTGATTCATCTTGCTCATCATCTTCGTATTCGTCTGAGTTTATACCATCTATAGGATAGAGGTTCTCATTAAGACTTTCTAGTAACTTTTTCGTAGCACCCAAAGTATTTATACCCGCTTTACGAATAAGTTTTCTACGTAAGTCATCGTCCTCTCTTAATAGGTCAGCAAATTTCTCTGCTCCCCTGCATAAGGTTTTACCCCTATATGAATAGGTTCCGGATTTAGTTTTCTCGATTATCTCTTCCTCAATAAGAATTTCATCAAGGAAGTGTAATCTGTCAAAACCTATTGAGTCAACGTATTTAGCGTTGTTGTAGAGAGGAGAACCTTTCAGAGTAGGACCAGGAGTTGCAACCTTATTTTTGATAGTTCGGATTGAAGTTACCCTACCAATCTTTCTCTCTTTTCCTTTAATCTTTTTGGTGATTTGTTTACCACCGTAAAGACCTATACGGATGGAAGCATAGAATGCCAAAGCTTTACCACCAGGAGTAGTATCTGGATTCTCAAACATACCAGCTTTAAGATTCTTCCTAAGCTGGTTGATGTATACCTGAGTTATACCAAGAGAATAAAGCATTTCATTGCGAATTCTGAAATACTTGTATATAGCTTTAGCTCGGTTACCCATATCCGCAGAAGCATTGAGCATCTCTGAGTTAAGGTTGATATCGGTATCCAAAGCTGATACGGAGTCAAGAACCAGAAGGATAGGCTCATTATGAGTAAGTTGACTTCTCCAATACAAAGCCATATTTGCAACCCAGTCAGATATGGCTTCAATTGATGTACTGCGGTATACTACAATCTTATCCAAGTCCAGGCCATTTTTCTTTGCCCAATCATTGGTGAAAGATTGTTCTGCATCTACCCATAAAACCATACCTCCTAAGTACTGGCAACAATATGCAAAATCGTATGCCATGAGGGATTTTCCTGAGGATTCCTCTCCGAAGAGTTCTATGATTTTACCAAAAGGACAACCTCCTCCGGTAACTTTGTTGAAAGCCAAGAATCTTGTGGGTAACCAAGGCCTTTTGCTTTCATCCACTTCTCCAGCAATGTACTGGGAGGGGAATTTTCGTTGTATCTCCCTGAGAGTAGGGATTTTTATTTTCTTTCTGCCTGCCATAATTAGTTCAGAATAAAAGGGAGACAATTGATAGGTTATCAGCTGCCTCCCTTAGGTTAATTTTATCTGTTACAGGTAAGGCTTAGATATCTCCATGCCTTTTCTTCTTTGCCGGCTTCTCCTTTTTAGAGGATTTGTCCTTCTTGACTTTCTTTGCCGGCTTCTCGTCCTCTTCATCCTCTGATGAATTGTCATTGTTCAGGAACTCGTTGAGTTCATTTTCCAACTCATCGTAGGATTTGATTTGAGAACGGACCATTTCCTCGAGGTCTACCGTCTTTAGGAATTGCTTGTCAATCTTGGTAGGTTTGCAAGCTCTTACTGAGTAAGTAGTGTCGAACTGACCTGAGCCGGAACGTTCGATTTTGATATCGTACCCAGTTTTCGGGTCTGTCATATCTCCGGCCTCGTCCTCATCCAACCAGTATTCTATGATATCCTGGTAAACAGATGATGGAACCATAAGAAGTCTGGGTTCACCGTTGTAATCCATCTCCTGACCCTTAGCATCCTTGAAGATGATACAACCGAGGACATATCTGCGAGAAGGAACCAATTTCTTGGCCAGCTTCTTATCGTCCTCATCCTTGGATTCCTTGAGTCTCTTGTACTCCTCCATGAAAGGACAAGGTTCCTCGAAGGTTTCAGGAGAGAATACAGAATGACCGTTTACATAGAACCTTACCAGTTCGAGAGCAGGTTCATTATCGGGTCCTGCAGAAAGAATACGTACTCGGGTAGTACCATTCTTTGGGAAGATGAATGCACTGCTAGTACCTTTTTCAGCCAGCTTTTTCTTACGAGCTAACAGCTTCTCTTTTACTGAAGAGCCATCAGATGACAGCTTCTTTTTCTTTACGTCTTTTGCCATGATGTTTAATTATTTGGATTATTTTCTGAGTATGCAATCTCGGTGAGTGAAAGTACTGTAAACTTCTGCTGTTCAAACTCGGGACGGAGTTCTATAGGGAAAGCTTCCTTTGGAAACTCAATTTCCTTACCAGCATACAGACCATAAGTAATTACTCTACCAGGTTTAACCAGGTCCTTGAAGGTTCTGTACTCTTCGGTAATTTCTCCAGCCTGAATAACTACTCCCTTACGGGGCATGTCTTCTGGTTTACCAGGGATGATAATACCGTTTACCTTATGCTCTTGCTCATTTGGAGTAAGAATAAGGAGCTTATTTTCTGGAACTTGTCCACCAAGGCTAGCTAAACCTTTTTGGAAAAGTATTACCTTTTCCATTGATACGAAATTCTGTTTGATATACATAATTGCTTGAGCTTTATGATTATTTATATTTGAATAGTTAACCTACTGTCTCCTTTGATTGGCAGAAAGAGTTCTAAGTATACCTTCTTTACTTTCGTAGGCTTTGCACAAATCAATAAGCATAGAAGCTTTCTCTGCAGCCTTGAGATATTTATTACTCAGGGATACATATTTATGATTTGAGTTAGCCTTATTAGATACATAATCATTGTTCCATGTTGGATTAGCATCTTTTAAGAAAGTCCAAGCTTTGCTATAGGCTTCATCCCTTTCTCTTGCTAGAGAATCCCTCCTTCTAATATAAGTATTTCTTACTGAGCATAAGATATAATAACTAGAAGGTACCTCTCTCAGCTGAGATTCAAGCTTATTCCTATCAATAGTAAGCTCCTTTTGGATATCAATAGTAATTACCTTACCTTGATATTTTACCTTTAGTGGTTTGATATATATATCCATGTCAGCAGTGCATTATATCGATTGAACGATTCTTTCCCATACGGTCTTTGTGAAGATTTTCTCTACCACAGTTTGGGCAAGATACTACTCGGCATTTTTCCGGAGAATCTACCTTATAAGTATCACTGTACTGATAGGTAAACTCGGTGTCGCAGTATGGGCACCGAGTTATGTAACTAGCTTCTTTTGTAATACGTTTCATAAGCCTTAAATTCTTTTGGGAATAGTTTTGGATAATCCTTAATCTCTATACCTTTGTACTTCTTATGCTCTTCCATGTACTCCTCTACTGAGAAGTTTGGGTCAAGCATTTTACTATAGTCATACCCAGGTATAAAGGGTAGTTCTTCTGCCATTGAACGTCCGATTCCGAAGTCCATAGACATATCTACATCATAAATACTGAATCCGAAGTACTCTTTAGTTGAAGGGTTACGGAATATATCCCACATCTGATACACTATCCAAAGATTTATATCCTGGGGTTTAGGATTAAAGTAGTTAGCATCATGTACCAGAGTTACTGACGGCATCTTAGGAAGTTTTCCCTGTCTCATCATCCAATAAAGGAGTACTGAACCGAACAAGCACATATCAGAAGCAGCAGATTGACAAGGCATATTTACTGCCAGACGTACTGCATAAGCAGCTTCTCCTGAATCATC
>NFYZ01003179.1_pt1 | contig 11677 bp, 9 predicted proteins | sample 1092561 | NCBI WGS metagenome assembly NFYZ01 (sample SAMN03609887, study PRJNA323583) | gut metagenome | isolation source: feces | host: Rattus norvegicus | place: Malaysia | collected 2013 | reverse complement strand
AGACTATTAGACGGAAGTAACAAGAAATATAAGTTTGGAAATTTAGGAAGAGTATACGGAGCACAGTGGAGAGATTGGAAGACACCTAATGGTGAAAGTATCGACCAAGTACAGAATCTTATCAACAAATTAAAGACAAACCCTACTGATAGGAGATTAATAATTTCTGCATACAATGTAGGAGAAATTGACAACATGGCTCTTCCACCTTGTCACGTAATGTCACAGTTCTATACAAGAGAACTATCTTTGGATGAAAGATGGGAAGAGTACAAGAAAAGAATAGGAGAAGATTGGATATATAAGGATGCAACAAACTATTGGTTATCACCACAAGAAAGAAAACCGCTAAATGAGGAATTGGAAAAGAATAATATTCCTAAGTATGCGTTGAGCTGTATGTGGAGCCAGAGGTCGTGCGATTATTGCGTTGGTGTTCCGATCAATATCGCATCTTATGCTTTACTTACCCATATGATTGCTAACGTTGTGAATATGGTTCCAAGTGAGCTTATAGGCTCTTTCGGAGACTGTCACGTTTACATGAATCACATTGATGGTGCTATTGAGCAGCTTTCTAGATATGGGTATGAAAATCTTCCTAGATTGGAAATAAGTGGTGAACATAAGAGTATTGATGACTTTAAGTTTGAAGATTTTAAGATAATTGGATATGAGTCTGATTCAAAGATTAAGTTTCCGTTAAATGTAGGATAGAAAAACAGCCAAAAACTAACTTTATATGTAAAATATATTATATTAATGGGAGGCGTCTCGTTAAAGTTACAGAAAAAGATTGATGAATACATGAAGGAGTACTGTAAGGATGAATACTTGGTTATGGAGATAACAAAGGACACGTTTGGAGGTACTGTTGAAAAATCTACGGTTAATGAAGATAAATGCAAGCATGTTGACTTCTGGTGGAATTCCCCAAAGGGTGGAAGAATTGGAGTCGATGTTAAGGGAATCAGAAAGAATGAAAAAGGAGAATATGACGACAGCTTCGCATGGTTGGAATTAAAAAACAACTATGGTAATCCAGGATGGCTTTACGGCAAGGAGGATTACATAGCCTTCAAGACCTTCAAGCGTATCATTTACATAAAGAGAGATGTATTGCGCAAGTATGCTGAGGAAAAGGCAAAAGACAAGAAGGTTGTATACAATAAGCCTAAGGAATATTTCATACCTTATCAGAGAAAGAAATGGGGAAGAGATGACATGACAATAAAGGTTCCGATTAGTGATATTATTGATTTGGTTAATCAAGAAGGTGTCAATAACGGTTTCTTTGCAGAATATTGATATTGAATAGATGATGTTAAGCAAGAGTAGCATCATCTATTTTTTTATTTTAATATCTATTTATCATTATATAAATCAATAATATGATTGCAATGAACAATAATACAGAACGCAATCCGTTTGACGGATGGATAGGTGATGAGGGAGAGCAAGGTATGACAACCTTGACACAGAGCGGTCAGCTATCAAACGATAAATCAATAGATACCGAGAAGACATATACACCTACAGAGATTTCATCATTCATATCTGAGGATGGGGCAGACTATACTGATTTAAGGAAGCCTACATGCCCTTGTGCCGAATAATATCATATAAGATGTATATAACAGCATGGGAAAAATAATAGAAATTAGTGAAAGGCACTTGATACCATTGAAGGAAGATGTAGAGAGTGACAAATATACAATCGGAACTGAGAAATCATCTACGATAGGTGGCTCCTATTCTCATGTCTGTGGAAGTGACGTTGATGAGAATGTAGAGATTGAGGTTAATGCTTCAGATGTTGATTTGTCATCATTTAAGAAGCAAGACAAGCTTACTTCAAGATTATGGGATGATGACGGAAAGCTTGATTCTAGGGTGAGGCTTAAATTACTAGATATAGCTGATGACTTTTGGGATTTTGTCAACATAAAATGGGTTAAGCCATATGGTATAATATTGACAGGTTCAATCTGCAATTACAACTGGTCTTCATATTCAGACATTGACCTTCACTTGATTGCAGATTTCCATGAAATTGATGACAAGACAGAGTTTGTCAGAACATACTTGGATTCAAAGAAGAATGAATGGAACGACATGCATAATCAGTTGGAAATAAGGGGATATAAGGTTGAGCTGTATGTACAAGATATAGGCGAAGAGGCTGAATCAAATGGAATATATGACCTAGAATCCAACGAATGGATAAAAAAACCTAGCCATGATGCGATAAAGCCTATTAAGCTGAACAAATACCCAATAAAGGATAAAGCTGCTGACATCATGACAATCATTGACGATATGTATGACGCATTGTCTTCGACTGATGATAAGCACAATATTGAGGTTATTGGAGATGATGCTTCATATCTTTGGAAGAAGATAAAGTCTATGAGAAAGAAGAGCCTTGACAAGCATGGTGAGAGCGGAAATGGGAACATTGTATACAAGTTACTCAGAAGGGAAGGATACATAGACAAGCTGTTTGATTTAATGTCAATAACGTATGACAAGGTCAATTCAATTGACGAGGGTGTCATAATCAAGGAATATCTTGACAGTGTAAAGAGATTCAGCTTGAATGAGGAAGTTGTAGCTGACGGAAACTCAGAACATAATCCATATGCAAAGAGATGGAGAAAAGAACGACAGCTGTTGAAGGATTTCCTATGTAATTACGGAAAGGTGATGACAAGCAAGGAAAACGGAAAGGAATACAAGGTATATTATGATACGATGTTATCACAGATGATAGGCGTTAATTATTGCATATGCATACAGTGGGATGAGATAAAGATGAAACCTAGCAGTACAATATATGTAAGAGCATTGGACAAATTTACAAACAGGAGATTCAATGCTAACTTCGATGCAAGAGGAAAGGATAACGAATACGGAACAAATGACGATATAAGCTAATGATAACAAAATACATAAAGGAAGCAATCAATGAATGTTTGAATGAAAAGAATCAGTATATGACAAACAGAAATTCATTGAGGAATGTATTTCAAATGCTGTTGGAAATTTCTTGGTTAACGAGACAAACGCAATTAGACCTTGGGAAAAGAAGGATTACGAGAAGGTCAATCCGTTTCAAGTTGGAGATGTATCAGATGAAGCGTATAGGAATGCCCCTGAGGGCTCGGATAATGCATTTAAAGAACCAGTACGACAAGGAGAAATAGATGATTATCAGAGGGAGTTAACACAGAGGATAAGACAGAGGTCAAATACGACACAACAACCTATAAATGATTATTATAGGGAATTCAATAATCTAGGAAGATATAAGGCAATCGGAAATGATACGTTTGCAAAATGGTCGGACAAAGCAAATGCTTGTAAGGCAAATGATGTCAATCTTAAAAAGGGATGGCTTGACACTTCTATCAGAGGAAGCGTATTCTCATACGGAAACAAGAAGCTACCTAGGAACACAATGATATTCAACCTAACAACAGCCATGAACTGTCCTAGTAAGCTATGCAAGTTCTTTGACACATGCTATGCAAAGGCTGGAGATAATATGAATATAAACCCTGCTCTTAGTGGGCTAAGAAACCAATTCATGCTTAAATATATAACCATTAAGGAATTCCTAAAGCTCATAGAGATGTATATTGAATATGCACCTATGAGAATAAAGAGAATAAGGTTGTCAGAGAGTGGGGACTTCTCAACACAGCAGCAAGTTGACGTTGCAAAGAAATTAGCGGCTCACTTGAAGAAGAAATACAATATTGATACAGTTGTCTATACAGCACAGCCATTTGATTTCAGCGGTAATGAACTTATCGTAAATGCGTCAAACGAAAAGGTAATAGGTGCAGACAGGTATTTCTATGCTAGAGACTTGAAGACTTTCAATGAAATGGGAATTGACATGACTGAAGATTTGAAGATAAAGTATATGGAAGACGGTCAGCCTTACTACATGTGTCCTTGCGAATGCAGGAAATGTAACTTCTGCTACCGTACTAGACAAGAGAATGGAGAAAACAGTGAAAAACTTACGATAGTTTGGGAAAAACTTAGAGGTCATGGAGGAAAGATAATAAAAGATTTGGAAGCATCTAGAAGAAATAAGGCTAAGAAGAAGAAATAAATATTTTTTCTTTCTATCATACTATTTATTATAAAATAATTTTTCAATTCAAATAAAGATTAATCTTAACAATGAAAAATAAAATCAACGAAAACGAGCAGCTTGCTAGAATGAAGTCTTTGATGACATACGGCTTGAAGACTGAAGGTAAGGATGTTCAATACAGCTCAGTCGAGTATCAGAAATTGGCTGCTGACGGTAAGGTATATGGTATTGTTCGTGAAGGTACAAAATACTATATCAAGACAGCCCCTAACAAGAAGAACTTGGTGAAGGAGAGCTTCGATTACATCGGCGGTTTTAGAAACAGGAAAGATAACGAATATTCAAACTTCGCACTTGCACAGAAGCAGTTTGACTTGAAGATGATGTCATTGAAGGAAGCAACAAACAAGAAGGACTTCTCTGTCGAGTCTTGGGACTTGAACAAGAAGGAAAAGATTGTTACTGAGGCAACTGACAAGATGAAGGGTGAGATTCTTCGTGAACGCCAGATTATGAGGAATACTGCAAACATCCAAGAGAAGAAGGGATGCGAAGGAATTGATTGCGAGATTGCTGATACACAGAAAGACAATATCAAGAGCGAAAAGCCAAAGACTGGTGACGCAAAGAAGGCAATGGATTATGAGAATCCAGAACTTCCAAAGGAAATGCAAGAGGGCAAGGAAGTCCTAGCATGGCATGATAGTCACGATAATCCAAAGGGTGACACTTACTTGGATAAGTCTAAAGGTACAGAAATCGGCTCTAGTGCTCCATTCGACGAAAAGAAAGGAAAGCAGATTACAGACGGAGATGTTGTTGAGGAAGGAGAGTCAATGCACGACAGTGATTGTCAGAATACCCCAAGCGTAGGCGTAGGTAATGTAGGAAAGAGCAATCCATTCAACGGTGAGAAGGGTAAGAAGATTACTGAGGAAATGGATGATACATCAGATGTAGCACCAGTTGAAGAGGATGAGGATTTGGAAAACGATGAGCCAACAGATGATTTAGAAGGTGGTGACGAACCAATCGATGGAGACGGATTCGACGGTGGTGATGAGTCAATCGAAGGAGACGATTTCGAAGGTGATGACGAACCAATCGACGATGATGATTTCGAGGACGATGATGACGATGAGGAAGTTGGTGTCTATGAGGATGATATGGAATCAAGGATGAGTTCTGTAGAAGACTTGCTTTCAAAGATTGCAGAAAAGTTAGGTGTCAGTGATGACGTTGATGATTCAGCATACGATGACGATGACTTGTTCTCAGACGATGATTCTGATGATGAGGAAGGCGTATATGACGTAGAGATGGGTGACGATGACGATTATGAGGATGAGCTCAATGACGAGACAGACATGGATATGCCAATGGAGTCTAGAAGGTACGGAAGAGGCACTCAGATTTATGAGACAAGGTCATTCAGAAACGCTATGAGAAGAAGAATGAATGAGGAAGGTCCTATGGCATTCACAGACAACGGTAGGGTTCCTAGAGGAAACATGAACAAGCTTGATGATTTCGGAAAACACCCTGCATATCAGAAAAAGGTAATGACATTGCCAAATAGCAATATGCAAGAATTCCCTGGATATTATGATATGAATGATGACTCCGTTAGAAACGAGAATCCATATGGCGAAAAGATAGGTGATAGTGCTCCATTTGAAATTGCACCAGAGACAATTGATAATGCAATATCAGAGGCTTTCAACCGTTTAAAAAAAAAATCTAATCGAAGGTAAGAAGAAGAGACCTACAAAATTAGAGATACCAAACAGTGGAGGTATTGGAATGGATTCTATGCCTCCAATGGATGATTCAATGGGAACGGAAGACCCTAGTATGGGTGATGATATAAACTCAATGCCTCCTATTGGAGAAGACCCTAATGCAATGGGAGCAGACCAAAGCATGGAAGATGATGGTAGCATGGACGACATGCCACAGCAAGGTCAAGACCAAGATGATGACGAGATAATGGACATCATCAACAGTCTCTCAATTGAGGATAAGGTAGCTGTCGAGAAGTACGCAAAGAGCATGGCAGATGACTCAAGTGACAACAGCTCAAATGATAGTATGCCTATGGAGTCAAGGTACAGAAGCATCAAGTCAGTTATAGATGAGACTATAAGCTCTTATCTATATGATGATGATAATGAAGAAGAAAGAATGCAGAAACTTCCAAAGGAATACAAGGGATTCAAGAGCCCATTCAAATCACCATATGAGTAATCTTATAATTTTATTAGATAAAGCAATATAAAGGGATGTCATTAAGTTGATATCCCTTTTTGCTTATATTTATAATATAATCAATTACACATGATAATGAGAGTTTTCACAAAAAGAAATAATAGGCTTGTAGAAGGAGTTCCATACAGAAAATCAGAGTTGAGACTCAGCGAGGATGTTGATGCGAATCTTGGTTCTGCAAACGGAATACAAGCAGCACAGATGAAGGCAAAACAGCTTATGTCAAAGAATCCAAATGTAAATGCAGCATCAGCTGACGCAGGAAAACTTGACGGTTCTGATGACTCAAGCAGCGGAGAGGGAATGAAACTGCAAGTTCCAGTTGATGCAAAGGGTTCACAGCTGTCATCAGCACAGAGTATGATAAGAAACCAGTCAAATGATGATATGGAGGTTGAATTCACAAAGGATACGAACAGTACAGATTCACAAGACCAAGCTAATGAGTCATTAAAGGAAAGGCTTGCGAACTTGAGGGAGAATTCAATACCTTTTACAAAGAAATCATTGACATCATTCTTAAAATCAATTTAACACAGAAATACAAATGAGGAAGATTTATCTGAAGGAGAATTCATTGGAAAGCTTGGTAAAGGGAAGGTTGCTTCCTCAATTCTTGTTCAAGAAGGTAAAGGAGCATAATACGTCATTGGGTGACTGTGATGCATTTCCGACAAGCACAAAATATCCGTATGATTATTCAATATTAAAGGAAAGATATTCTGAGGTATGTGAGAGAATGGAGGAATTGGGCTTTGAAGACCTTGAAGACATTGATGGTATAACAAATGCATTATCATCAATGATTAAGGAATGCATGAAGATTGAGAAACCTATAAGAAGCCAATTAGAGACAATATGTACGAATGCAGTGAACAGATTATTTGCGATACCAAAAGACATGATTGAATTCTCTTGCAAGTTGGTTGGAAAGGTTGACCTAAGAGGAAAGAAAGCAAATGTAGAGCCTAGCGACGACAATGATTCATCATACCAATTCAATGATACAGATGAAATAAGATACATACAAGAAGAAATAGAGAAGAGAAGACTAATTGACTCACTAATCATTGGTTCAGCATATATCCATTCAAATATGACTGACGTTTATGAGGAAGACATAGATTCATTGGATAAGAGACTCATTCCGCTATACGATAAGATAACTGCGATAAACGATTATCTACTCTTTACAAAGAAAGATGACATAACTGACAAGAATCCGCAGCAAGGTGCATATGTAGAGGTGCATCTAGGATACAACGGACTCAAGACTCTTATAGAAGCGCAAGGAATGATATTCCCATTACTATTGCAAGACACGATAAAGGGACTTTTCGAGCTCTTTTCATCACACGGTCTTCCAAACGATATGGATATAGCCAAATACATCGTCTCTAAGGCTGATTATTTGAGCGCAGAGCCTTGGGATTTAAGATTTGGAGTAATTCTATGGAGAGGGATTTTTAACGCCTTAAAGAGCACGAAAATGGCTCCATACGCATTCACTGAATTGGTAAAGCTCCCTCCAAGGAGATTCATGATTGGAATAAAGGAGATATTGTCAAAGACAAGGAAGGGAGAAATGATAGTATCAAAAATGATTGGGAAATGCGAATATGACAGAGGATACCAAGCATTCAAGGATAGGATAAATACCAAGAACCTTTCAAAGACAGTACTAGCAGACAGCTACTTCACTGTAGCAGACCTAAGCGCACTGTCACTAGACAATGATGATGCTGATGATGACGTTATAGAAGAGGATAATTGATTTTTCTAATATATATTTGATTATATGGTCAAGCTCAAAACATTTTTGATGCTCTGACCATATTTTTTATGCTTAAAGACTTGATTTTCAGACTTTTTACCCTATATTTTATATGAAATTATATTTAAATGAAGAAAAGTAATACGAAAGACTTTATAGAGCAATCTAATAAAATACATAAAAATGAATATGATTATTCGAAGGTTGAATATACAAAAAATTCAGATAAAGTTTGTATAATATGTAGGAAACATGGTGAATTTTGGCAAACTCCTAATCATCATCTAAGAGGGTGCAGATGTCCAATATGTCTTAAAGAAGAAAAAGTTAATAATGAAAAGAAATTATTTATAGAAAGGTCTAATATAAAGCATAATAATAAATATAATTACTCAAAAGTAGATTATTTAAATAATCACACAAAAGTTATAATAACATGCCCTATTCATGGTGATTTCACACAAAAACCAAAAATGCATTTATACGGAAATGGTTGCCCAAAATGCGGAAATTTACATAAATCTGAAAATAAAATAAATAATAACAGAGAAAAATTTATACCTAAATCTATTGACATTCATGGTGATAGATACGATTATTCAAAAGTTTACTATAACGGTTTAAGGACAAAAGTTACCATAATATGTAAAGAACATGGAGAATTTTTACAAACACCAGAAACACATTTGAATGGAGGAAATTGCCCAAAATGCAATCAATCAAAATTAGAGTTAGAAATGGAAAAAGAATTAGATAAAAATAATATAGAATATATCGTTGGTAAAAAGTTTCCTTGGTTGGGTTTGCAGCATTTAGACTTCTATCTTCCTAAATATAACATAGCCATAGAATGCCAAGGAGAACAGCATTACAGACCGATTGATTATTTTGACGGAAATAATGGTCTTATAGCACAAAAAGAAAGAGATTCTAGAAAATTGAAAAGATGTAAAGATAATAATGTTGAAATACTATATTATTCAAAATCAAAATTTGCTGATAAAGGTACATTCGATAATCCAAATGATATAATAAAGGAAATTAATGATAGATATGAGAACAATAGCTGAGGAATATGCCAAAGCATACTCAGACAAGACTAGAATATACTTCATAGAGAAATACCTCTCTACATTCAACGCAGACAAGGGAAAGAGAACCCCATTCATGCTTTTCCCAAGACAGAAAGCATTCTTGCACAGCATAGCAGAGCATGGTAGGTCAATTGCTATTAAACATCGACAGGCAGGAATTACTACCGTCTCAAGTGCATGGATTGCAGGACAGATAGCATTGGCTGACCCAGAGAGACCAGAAACAGTATTGTGTATCGGTAACAAACTTGACCTAGCAAACCAACTCGTAACAAAGATAAGGGAATTCCTGATGCAAGTGCCAAGATGGTATTGGGGAGATGAATACTACTCAACAGACCCAAAATCAGACAAGAACAAGAAAGATATATTTGTAAAGAACAGTAAATCAGAACTGCAACTCTTCAACGGATGCTCAGTCTACGCACGATCAAGTGGCGAGAATGCCGCTAGAGGAATTTCAGCCGTCTCAATATTAGTGTTTGACGAGGCGGCATTCATCGAGAACGGTCCTGCTGTATATTCATCAGCTGTTGCTGCCACATCATCATATGGTGATAGGGCTAAGATTATCATGGTTTCCACTCCTAACGGTAAGGATGAGCTTTACTACAAAACATACAGACAAGCTTTGTCCCATGAGAACAACTTCAATGCAGTAGAGTTCAAGTGGTATCAAGACTTGAGGTATAATAAATTCCTCAAATGGTACAAGAAGAATGACAAGACAGGAGAAGTTAAATGGATTGTAGAAGATACTTTAGATGATACAGGAGCTGTAAAGTACGATGAAGAACGGTGGAGGAAGTTAGAGAGAGAAGGCTGGTCTCCAACGTCTGTTTGGTATCAGACGATGTGCAAATCATTCAACAATGACTCGATGAAGATTGCACAAGAGTTGGATGTTTCGTTCATGGGTTCTTCGGACAATGTTGTTGCTCCAGAGTTCATAGAACAGCAGAACAAGCTGAACGTAAGGGAGCCTCTTGAGGATTTCAAAGACCCACTAGTCGAAGAGACTTGGTTTTGGAAGAAGCCTATTGAAGGTCACAGATACATATGCGCTTGCTTGCCACAAGGAGAGAAGGTACTTACAAATAGGGGACTTGTAAACGTTGAGGATGTCAAGTCAGATGACTTGCTGATTACAAAGGAAGGTGAATTCACCAAGATAAAGCATAGGAAATATAGGGAAGTGAAGGATGAGGAAGTTGTAGAGATAAAGCTCCATAATTTCATTGACGCAGTACAGTTCACTTGGAACCATCCAATATGGTCTTCGTTGGACAGCAAATTAACACAAAAAAGAGTTAATAGAAAATATTGCGGATACGAATATAAGCACTCATTTAAAAAGAACAATGCTGATTTATTAAATAAAAACTCTTGGATTGAGTTACCAAATGTTTTTAGAGAAAATACGATTTCAGAAGAAGAGCTTAAAGAAAAGTGGAATAAATACTCATCTTCAAGTGATAAGACTTGTCCTTTGACTGACAAATATTTTTGGTGGTATTGCGGAATGTGGCTTGCAGAGGGATATTGCAGAAATAAGACAAATAGAATAACGACAGTTCATCACATAAATGAAGTTTCAATACAAGATAAAATAATTGAAAAATTATCATTGATTTTTGATAGAAAAATAAATATATATAATAGACTTGACTGCAATGCATGTGATGTTTATTTTAATCATAAGGGATTATATCAATTTCTCAAAGATACATTTGGTGGATTTTCTTATGGTAAATATATATCACAATGGGTTAAGATGATTCCAGATGAATTTAAATTACAACTTTTTTATGGGTATTTTCAAGGAGATGGTAATTATTACAACGACTCTATGTTTTGTAAAAGCGTATCAAAGAATTTAATTAATGACTTCCAAGATATATTATTATCACTCGGAATTGTGTCAGCTGTTAAAATAGGTAGTAAAGAAGGTGATAGAGAATTTAAAAAAGGTGTTATCTCTCATTTTAGGGAATCATATGTTATACAAATAGCCAAAGAATCAACAAAAACATTTATGAACTACTTAAACAATTCAAAATATGAGTATAATGGTGCTAAAAGGTATATCTATTTTTCTGATGACTTGTCAAAGATATATATCAAAGTTGACGATGTAAAAAAATACAAGTATACTGGAAAAGTATATAATTATGAAACTGAATCAGACAGTCACTCATATGTCTGCAACCACATTGCTGTTGGAAATTGTGACCCAAGTCGAGGAACTTCCGCAGATAGAACAGCGATTGAAATTATCGATATGGACGGACAAGACGAGAATGGAATGCCTATAATCGAACAAGTAGCAGAATATGTTGGAAAGAAACTTGGTGATGACATTGGAGCAATGGTGGTGCAGTACGCAAAGCTGTACAATCAAGCATATGTTGTGGTTGATTGTACAGGTGG
>NFYZ01011286.1_pt1 | contig 11704 bp, 7 predicted proteins | sample 1092561 | NCBI WGS metagenome assembly NFYZ01 (sample SAMN03609887, study PRJNA323583) | gut metagenome | isolation source: feces | host: Rattus norvegicus | place: Malaysia | collected 2013 | reverse complement strand
ACTACCGAAGTTGTGTTTACGGAGAAGACCTGTCTTTTTACCCAGCTTATAAATTACTAAGGACGTATAGTAATTGACAATAGTGGTATAAATGTCGAACAGTGCCTTATCCGACTTCTTAGATGACACAATCGTTGCATGTTCTCTAAAGGTCTCAGCACTGAGGTCAATGACCGCTGCTAAGATTTCCTTAGAACAAGCATCTGCATAATACAGAGTACCGCCATTACCTTTGAGAGGATGAAGACTGCTATGCAGGATAGGCAGATGTCTGGTAAACATCACGTTACGATAATGTCTACGGAGGTCGATGAACAGCTTCACATTGGGTTTCTTAGCGGTCTTAGGATACTGATAGAACAACATATCCAAAATTTCATCAATGTGCTCGTAGAAATACCGGAAACCTCTTCCTTTAATATAAGGAAGAAGATCTGGAGGTACTTCCTCTTCTGGATTCAGGATGATGTCTAAGATACTGATGTGTCGTCTACCGACCTTAGACCAGTTAGCCAATATCTGATACCAAGTAGGATGCATCACTGGAGGCATCGAATCCGGGATACCAATCCATAGGTTCTGCTGCAAAGCGTCCACGAACTGAGAAGAACACTGTGTACCACAGAGGTTACAGGTTAATCCTTCCTTAGACACACCCTGTAGGTTACCACACTGACAAGATGGAACGAAGTCCAATGCGCTGTTGCAGTCAGTGTAGATAGCCTTAGCATATTCGGAAGATAGCTTTTTAGAACCAAGACTATCGTTATTTAAGATACGAGCGTTCGGATTACGGCGAAAGGCTTCATCCAAATCGATGATCTTAAACAACCTATCTTCGGTTAAATCTTCCTCATCAGGAGAAATGTTAAACTCCTCCTGAAGAAGACTGTTATAACTCATAAATCCCCCTTTACAGTTACATAGACTTCCTTAATGTCAAGGAAGTTGTCGATAGGATCCATGCCTTGTAGTTTCAACCACTTACTGGCATCAGACCGAACAAAGTAGAACCCCTTGGACTCAGGTAACGGTCTCTTTTCTTCAGCATACTTGTTAAAGAGTTCGGTAAGACCATCACGAACAGAGATCATGTCAAACGGGCTGTCCATCTCCACAGCGATATCAGCCACTGGTATAACTCCGAAGTAACGAGTTAAACCTTTAGTAAGATCTACGTTTCTATCGTCACGTATGACAGCCACGTAGTATTTAAAGGTGTGCATGTAAATAACTCCAGATGAATAACCTTAAGGAACAAAGATTTCTTCTAAGTTCCACTAAGATAATATATGCATAAACTACGAATGATGTCTCAGCATACTCTAAATATATATAGCCCGTATATGTTGAGCCATGCAAAAATAAAATAAAGGAGACAGGAGGTAGAGCCCCTAGGCTCTACCTCCTGTACAAGTATTGATATTACGTAGTCTTTAAAATTAGAACACGTTACGTGCTTGGCTCCAGGAGCTAGCCCATACTGGGCCGGACATGCCGAATCCGTTCTGGATGCCTCCATAAACAACGTTGGCAGAGTCAACGAAGTTGGAGAAGTTCGTAGAACCCTGAGAAGAAGTTGTCATCTGGATCTGGATATCGTGGTGCAAGAAGTTGCACACAGCCGATGCAATCTGAGGATTGATCTTAACCCACTGGTTGAAGTACAAAGGCTCCAACTGAGAAGCTAATGATCTTACCACCTCAAAGTTACTCTCCGGATTACTATATGGGCTCAAGAGACGAGAGCTGGCCTCGACATTAGAAGTACCCATCTTCTCGACACGATTGAGATAATCAATGTAACGAGAATCTTGCCATGCACCGCCTTCAAGGTGAATACCAGTAATCTCCGAGAAGATCTGCTGAGCTGGAGCACCCATAGTACCATTCATGGAATTCGGATCACCTAAAAAGAACATGCCGATATTAGCAAGGATCTCACCATAGAGCTCTGGAATGCAGTACTTCTCTAAACCAGGAATATGAGCACGACCTGCAGTAACATCTAGCACTAAGATCGGATCGGTTAAGTACTGGTTGATGTACTCATTAACCTGAACCACATTTTCAGCTCTCACTAGAGCACCAGTCCTTGAATCATTCCAGAGGCTACCGATGTTAGGAATATCCTTACCAATGGTGAGATAAGGACAACGCCAGCCTAAGCCCTTAGAAGAATCATAGATCCAGCGTTCGTATACGAGACCTAAAATCATCATGATTGAAGCCTCGCTCTGGAGAGGGGTAACAATGCGAGAAATGTGAACAACCGGAACGTGGGTCTTAGTACCAAAAGTACCACCTTGAGCTACGTTATGGAAAGTGGTGTAACCAGTAACCACTGCTAACATAGTACCAGTTGGCTGCTGCTCGTTCTGATTGTCATAATACTGGTTCTGTGTACGCTTCTGAGAAGCACAGATACCTAATACTAAGTCATCGCGGTCAGGTACCTCGTGAGGATCAAACTGCATGAGGAACTGAGAAATCAGAGCACGATCAGTAGTGAAGCTTAAAGCGCAATCCTTGAATGCCTGAATATTCAAAAGATTGAAATCAGGATCCATTGCACCTAAGAACTCATTACGAAGTTCTGCTGCCATACGAGCGGCACGATCATAATCCTGCTTGCAAACAACGATGGTAGAGATCGGAGTTACATCGGGATATAAGGCCGCTAACTGCTTCTTGGCTTCACCATTAACAGAGATAGCTGGACGAGTAGAAGTCTGGCTAATTACTGCCTCAGAGAAGATCAGAATGATAGCCTTATTACCGCAGATAGCCACTAAAGCTTCATTTGGCTTACCTAAAGGCTCAATGCGAATCTCTTCCTTAGCAGAACCCTGATTACGGAGTTCATGCTTCAGAGTCTCGATATACTCACGGCCCTGAGCAGAGAGACCAGATGCAGTTGAAGTGCGATTCAATAAACTACTGATATCCACAACACGTGGTCTAGTTCCACTAGTTGCGGTGTGAGCATTAGGAGCACCATTACCGGCTGCTGCTGTCTCACCTGGACGCATCTGGGCGGTACCAACCTGCGGAGGAATCGGAGCTACACCAGGCTTAGAGTCGACATACTCGACCTTTGCACCCTTTACATTGTCGTTATTGGAATTCTGACGTGAATCAGTCATTTTAAACTCCTAGGAAGTTAATTTAATTAAAAGTGCTTTGTCAACAAAGTTTTGAACTTAAATCGAAGATTAATTCGCTAAGTTCAAGTAAATAATATATAATTCAAATCTGTTTGGCCTGCAATTATTTGGTCGCTTCGGCTTGTGAGGCCGAAGCTAGGTAGAGTAACTAAAGCATATATGCTGTTGAATAACCATTTACACAACCGACAAGACGCTATTCAGCATGGTATAGTTTGCCACATTTAAGGTTATTAGTCATGCTCAAGTTCGATATTGTAGATAAAGGAGTTCGAGCACTCCCACCTTATCAAACTTATCTTAAAGCTCAGAAGACTTTTGTACTAGACAGATATCGCAGATTCTTAGGTGCCCAAGGACATGAGTCCCCGGGTATTAAGCTGCTAAGATATATTCTGCAATTTGTCGATATGGATTATCTTCGTCAGCAGAAGAATAACTACGATCGCTATAGATATCACCTGCGTTTTATCCGTAAGGATCTCTATTCAGTTTTCGATAGAGTACAGAGAGGTGGTTCTTTCCATGAACTGTTCTTTAAGTCACAGGTAGGATTAACTGCAGAATATCTGCTTCCTGTAGAAGATCTTAATGCTATCGTTAATCTCCCATTAGATACCGAGAGCTGGGATGTTTGGAAAACTGTTAAACCTCTAAGATTATGGGCTTATGACAGTGACGAATTTACCATTAACATCATAAACGATAGAGTTCACTTCGTCGATCTTGCTCCAAGTTATGCAATTGAACTACTAGATGTAATCGCTCTAGTATTCAAATACTTCGTCTGGTACGAACATCAGAGAGATCAGGAACAAGCTCAAGAGTTAGCTCTCTATGTACCACAACAGTTATTCTTACACAAATATGTGTTCTGTGATTGGTGCTGGGATCTTACTGACGCTTGGATTTTAAATCAACTAAGTCTTCTTCCTAATTTACAGGTAGATGATTTAAATCAATTCTCTCCAGATGAATTGACTAGAGAGTTACAGTACGGTCGTATAGCTTTAGGTAGTGAGAATGCTTTTCGTTATCTCTATATGTTACTAGATGACGCTACTAAGAACATGAGACCTGAAGTTATTTTCGGTAGTAAGTTACTTACTCAAGGTTCTATCTACGACCGTATTAGAAGTATAAATGATGAACTAACTCTTCCTATCCATTCTCAATACGATTGGTTAAGATGGTTACGTGATAGAGATCTCTATAAGTTCTTCTGTGGTGTATGGTCTCGTAGTGATCTTCCTACAGCTAAGACTTATTTCATCAACTGGAGAAGAGACTTTAAACGTACTCTTAACCATAGACCGTGGAATGTCTGCAACAACATCGTTATCAAGACACAAATAGAACAGGAGATGCGTGAGTTTTATGATTGGCTAGAAAGCCAGTAAGATTGACGATAACCTTATATTTGGCATACCACGGTTAAAGCCACCCCCGATAGAACCTCGGAGTGGAGCGGCACAACATATCTAATTTAGTTTATCCGAGAAACAAAAAATAAACTTATGGCAAACTAGGAGAGCAGGGACATCCCTGCTCTCCTAGCACCACGTACTATGAGTTCAATTAAGCGGAAGTAGAGTCCTCTACATACACTAATAAAGTCTTAGAAGTATCTATCTTAGCATAGTGCTGCTTAACACGGTTAAGATAGATATTAACAGTACCAGCACCTGGGCCGTTATAAACAGACTTCCACACCTTAGCACGATCTTCTGGGGTAGTGATATTAGCTTGGATGTCTGGAACACGGTGCCAATAGTACTGTGACGCTACAGCGATGGAGAACGGAACATTAGTAAGAAGGTTATCCTTCAGCGATAAGTTAGTATCGTAGTACTGAAGTAGAGTAAATGCTGCATCTCTTCTGACCTTGTGTAACCAACCGATAAGATACTCAGCAGTGTCCTCTCTGATTTGGGCCATGCCGTAATTGTGCCAATTTCTCGCAGCATAATCATAACTAACCTGGCCTAGATTACTCTCTACCATAAGAGTCTCGTAGACTAAATTTACCATCTCATCGGTGTGAGGTAAATTAGGTTGGTTCCAGATTACAGCATGAACGGTTTGATATAATTCCAGTTCATCCACATAGGAACCACCCTCATGAGTCAAGATCATAGGAGATAAAGACTCATCAACTTCATAAACTTCAGCACGTAACTCATCAGTCTCTTTGGTCTTAACTGGAGTGAACTTGTATTTCTTATCGTCGTATTCTACCTTATCGATAGGAGATAAGTTCTCAGGTGGAGTTACTGAGTAAGTGCGAGTGGTTTCTTTCTCTTGCTCCTCAGGAATTACCTCAACTTCGGGAGTCTTTGTATCGGTCGTTGGATGGATATTGATGACGACAGGAACAGGAGTCTCAACGACCGGATCGCGCTCCATATAACCTACCGCAAAACCCATGGCGAACACAATGAAGATACAAATAAAAAAGTAGATGATCTCATCAACATCGTATTTGTGGAACTTTATCATTTTAGATTTTACCTTTTGCAGGACTATTTTAAATTTAGAGCAGATTTGCTCATTCCAATAGGATAATATATTTTTCATTTTGATTTTATCAACGCTTTAGTTATATTGAATAGACGGATCTGACTCTTCATCTGGAGATAAGAATACTTGTAAAGCAGCCGTGAAAGTCAGATTAGGCATCATCGCATTAGTAGAAGGCGAAGTGGTAGTACGGTATACCACACGTACCAATTTACCTTCTTGGGTCTTATAAATACCCTGTTGCCCATCGAAGTGATAGATGATGTGGTGACCTGGTTTTAATAAATCAGGTATAGCGTGTACCCAACCAGTCATCAGCTCTGTACCGTTATACTGGGCTAACTGGCTAGTAGCAGCATATACATTAGTTCTCTGTCCTGAAAATTTGACATTCTGCATAGTGGATGAAATGTTACCTGCAGTATTCTGCATCTTCAAAACAGTGACATTCTTAGCTTTCTCAACCTTACCAGAACTATCGATCTTAACATCCTGATCTAACATCTGGTCGGAGTTGACAGAGACATAAGCAGTGGCTACATTCTCCGAACCTGCAGAGTTTAAAGGTTTGACCTGAGCTTTAGTATTAGAACCGATAACTATATCGTCATCTACAACACTGTGGTAGAGATTTAGTCCACCAAACTCACCTTCTGGAATATTAACGATATGCGCAGTTCCCTCTGCAGGACAAGTATCAAATTCCACATCGTAAGCAGGATAAATGTACATCGTGTCATTAGTAAAGTAGTAACCTAAACCTTTACTATATAAACCATAACGTTCCTGTAGGAACTCAAAGATCTCACCGATGTACTGAAGTGGAGGAATAATTACTGCTTCATAAGACAGGGTATTATCCGGTTCGATGATCTCAACGTTCTCAAATTTAAACTGCTGACAAATCCAGTGGAGAACGTCATTCATAGTTACGTCTTTCAAGATGGCGTTTATACCAATATTTCTTACTGTGTGCATAGTCTCACTGATAAGAGTTAAGGTATATTCACCAAAAGCTTCCTGTTGGGAAACTAATTCTTTTCTTTCCTTTTCAGGATTTTCAAATCGAGAAGTAGTAAAGAGCTTATCAAGATCAGGTTGATTGTCCATATAAACCATCATGTCCCAAACGATCTCATCTTGGTCGTAGTTGACCCGAGTGGTAGCAGGTTCAACCGGAGTCAGAATAACAGTACACTTCAAGTCCTGGGAGTTCTTTAATAACTCTCTAAGACTGTCCATGTTGACGGAAATGGATATCTCCATCGTGTCCATGTATTTCTCTAGGAAATCCTGAACTAGAAGGATGGAGGATACCCACTGAGGAGAATATTTATAGCCTGTATTAGGATTAGAGAAGATGCATCTAACCTTATAGCAAGCAGTGCCCTCCCCCCTGACGGCCTCATTAATTTTTGCTTTGAGTTTAGTACTAAGATTAGTAAGCATATCTTATCTAACCGCCTTAGCAATACGTTCTAACAGGTAACCAAGGGAACCTTTAGCAGCGTTAACACCACCAACTTTCCTCACCCAAACATCGATGTAATCCAAAAACTTATTGCAGCGTTTAAGTTCTACTTTAAGTCTAGGATATTGATCGACGTATGGACTAATCTCTGCTACATAGAGATCTACTAATTGTTTAATCTCTAGTATGTCACGTTTATGAACTAATTGGAAAGGTATCTTACTTTCTGTAAGATTCATCATACCAGCAATAGTGATAACTCCTCTATCCCAATCATTTTCCCTTTCGGGATCAATCTGGAATGGAGGAGCAAAACCATTATCACGATAGTAATCAGCTATAGGCCCAGCGGACACTGGGTAATAAGCCACATAACTCTTGTTGTTAATAGCGTCTGCAGCATCTTCGAACCGAAGCTTAGATGGAGTCACCCGATGTGGAGACATCGGGTTATTATTCATATCACTAACCGGTCGGGCTAACACTTTCTGGGCAGGCATGGTCTTACGAGGACGTTTCATTTCAGCACGAACTATTTCCTGTAATTGCTCCATAGACCACCCATCAGTACCAGGTGTCATGTTCATTGTTAACTCCTAGCTGTGGAATCTTAACCAATACAACGCTCTATCGATTAGATATAAGGAGAACAAATGACGATAGAAAGCATTCTCGTCATCCCACTCTAAGTACCTAATCACAGCATCGACGATGAGATCTGGTCTAATCTCTTTATTAGTTAAGGTATCGTAGAGTATACGCTCAAAAGGATCCATAGAGTTACTACCAAAATAGAACTCCTTAGATAGAGCGTAAGTATCACTACTTTCCTCAGTGTTCTTAGTAGAAGCCACTGGAGGAACGTTACAGATCATGTGACAAAAGTTAGGACAGAGGTGGAATCCCTTAATAGGAGGATAGTACAGAGGAGGTAACAAGTGATCAAGTATATCCTTATCATCATCCTCAGAGGGTAGATCGCCCTCAGATCCTTCAGTATCACCACCCTCTAATGAAGGAGGAACTGCTGGAGTTAAAGTAGCTAACTCTTCCTCAGTAAAAGGTTTACCAACTTCTACTGGATCTTCTACCTGTCTATCGACCGGAACTTTACCGTGCTTAGACCTGTAGTGAGCTATAGCTATCTTAACCAGCTCCAGCTGTTTCGCTGTCAACTCTTGATCTAAGCTGATACCCAACCTAGTTCTCCAAACGATCTCGATTTCACGATCTGAAAGTACAGGCAAAAACTTACTACGATAGGTCTTAACGTGATTTTCAAGAGATACCATCTGATCCGGAGTAAGAGTAGGACAAGTTACGTTGTTAGCTTCTCTCCATTCTTCTTCCAGCTCAGAGAGGCTTAAGGTACCAGGATAAGTTTCACGATACCAGAGGATATAACCTTTAGCTTGAGCTATCTGATTATCGTCTAGTGGACAATCCTCTTCCAGTCCATGTAACTTACGCCAGATATTAGCTAACTCTTCATTACTTAAGATAGGATAAGGAGGCCCACTTCTGTAGAGAGGAGGTAAGCTGTGATTCTGGTCATATGGAGGAGACGGTTCGTGATCTACTGGAGGTTTCGGAATACACTTAGCGTCTTGAAAGTAGATCGGAGGAATGTCACTCTTAGACTTGAACAGATAACCTGAAGGGATAGCATCGGATCTATCTCTTATATCGTCATTAGGAACTTTACCGTGAAGATACCTATAAGTAGCGATGTACTTATCTAACTTAGCTTGCTCAAACTCATTAAGTTCTTTGACCAATCCAACGTTATTATAAGTGCGCCACATGAGTTCTAGTTCTTTGTCGTTAGCTACACGAGCATAACCAGAACGATACCAACGAACTCTGTTCTGTAGAACGTTAAGTTGTTCCTCGGTTAAGAGTTGCTGTTCTGGGATTTTCTGAGCTAAACGCCAACCACGTTCGATCTCGTACTTAGTCTGAGTACCTTGATAGGTTTTATAATACCACTCAGTGTACATCTTGATCTCAGACCACTGTTCTGGAGTAGTCATCTGATCTGCTGGCACACCATTTATCTGTTTCCAAATCATCACAAGTTCAGCAGTAGAAGTGATTGGGAATGGAGGTCTAAATGGTTTTGGCTTAGGAGGTTTCTTCGTAGGAGGTGCTAATTCTAATAACCTAGCTCGAGTAGGACAGCAGTCCTTATGGATGCATTTACGACATAGAGCTTCATCTACCGGGAATGGTCTCTTCGTGAGCTTAGCTAAGCTAGTATTAGCGATAGGAGGTCTTTCTACTCGGTAGATGTCACCATTGCGATAAATCTCACCAGGATGCATATGGTGGAAGAACACTACCTTTCTCATCCAGGAGTCTGCTAATGCTTCTGCTTTAGCTCTGATGCTAGAATCCCAACGAGTAGTATGAATAAAAGGCATTGGATCATAGATGTCCGCATATCTACCCTCGTAAGGAACAGGATAAACATCAGTAGCCTTCTCATCACCTACTGCGATATAGTGATCCTCTAATAAGGAAGTGATGTTCACACTCCAGAAGGTAGCTCTATGTATAGCTTTCTCCCAAGTGTAAGCAAAGTTCCTCACGTCCTTGATAGGATAGTTAGTGAGAGCAGCCCAGATAGTCTTCTTGAAGTTCTGTACCGATGGTAAAATCTGTACAGGACGAACAGGAGAATCCAGATAAGCCACTTTCTTATTCCAATACTCGACGACATAAGGATCGTATAACTTATCGGGTCTAATAAAGGAAGAGAACTCTGAATCGTAGAATCTATCTGTGTAGTTCTGGATGATCTCTAACCTAACGTGTTGTAGGGTCTTCTGTTCGCTATAACCCTTAGAGGTTAAGAGAGCATGATTACCGGCTAAGTACTTGGTCTTATCAAAATAGAACTCTTGACTTACACAAGAATGTAATCTGTTACGAGTATCGGCATCGATGAATTGCTGTAAGCTAAAAGTGATCTGGTGATAAGTATCTTGACCAATGGCTAAACGTCTAGCCGCACCTACATAGAAGACACCTATCTTACCGTTACGTAACTGGTATAAAAATAAATCGCCGATCTTAGGAACAAAACCAGCAAAAACTATAGCTTCACCTGCTAATGTAGTAAGGTTTTGATCTTCTTCATAACCGAAGTTAAAATCACCTGATAACCTTAACTCAAAGTTACGGATCTCAGTAAGATCTACGTGTACTCCATCCTTGACAGGAGTAAGGATATCAATCAGATCAGTACGGATATCTTTCAGAGGAGCGTTAAGACTGTAGTAGGTAACTAAAATACTACTACCCTCGGGATATCCTGCGATTAAGGATAATTCATTCTTGAAGTTATCTGTATTTACCGAGGTGTTATTAAGAAAAGTCTGCTGCATGACCCTCGGCTGGATCAGAGCCTGATTATCGAGAACGGGTCTTTTGTCTTGAACCTCTGGACGAAGGCTTACCGGTGCGGTACGTTCTGATATCACTCCTAATGACCCTTGTGTCGGTATTATAGGCATGTTTATCTCCTAGAAGTGTAGGATAATTAAGATTGTCCTTGATGTTACCGATACATTCACCGGTAGTCGCATCGTAGACATTACCATTAGTATCAATATAGACTCGGTCTGGCCACTTATTATTATGAAGAGGGCCTCCGCACTGCACAGCTTTCTCAATCTGTACTTGGATACTGTTACTGAAATAAGGAAAGTACTTCTGCAATAGTCCCCACCATTTCGGATCTATCTTAGAGATATCTAAAGGAGCAAAGATCACTAAACGATAGTGGTCGTATAAACTCCTAGCTCTAAACTTCAGTTGAAGATCTTCATTAAAGGTATAATCCTTATAAGGTACCAACTGACGATCGTTCTTAAAAAGAGCAACGGTATAGAGAGCGTTAGCCTCTACACTTTCCTCTCCTTGCTGATAGAGGATTTCTTTAACCACATTTGTGATACCGAAGGAAGAATCATTCATAGCAGATAAATCGATAACCGTATCCAAGTTCTCATTTTCATCTACAGTAAGATGAAGGATAACTGCAGCTTCTTTAGCATATCGGCATACTGGAGTATTAGAAGGAACTCTCCATTCATCGTAAAACGGAGTCTGACTAGCTTGAGCAAACTTTGGATGATTGTACATCTTGTCATAATACTCATCAGCGTGACCGTGATGTCTTTCAGGGATACGATTAAAGCGGTTATAACGATCTATCGGGATGATCTCCTTAGGAATGGGAATATTCGTCACTACTACCGGATACTGCAGAATATTGATAGTAGGAAGACCGAATTGTATCGTAGCTACGAAAGAAATAGTGTAACCAGTAGTCATGCGTTCATCTTTCACAGCTTGAGGTCTATCGTCTGAGTACTCTAAGGAGAATAATGCTTTTAGATTAAAACAACGTAAAGTCATCTCAATCTTACTAGGATTATCTATATCAGAACGATTAACTGTGATACCGTAGGTGTCGTCGGTATACTTCTCGATGTACTTATCGAAACTTACACCTGCTGTTTGACCACCTAATCTATCT
>NFYZ01005048.1_pt1 | contig 11712 bp, 6 predicted proteins | sample 1092561 | NCBI WGS metagenome assembly NFYZ01 (sample SAMN03609887, study PRJNA323583) | gut metagenome | isolation source: feces | host: Rattus norvegicus | place: Malaysia | collected 2013 | reverse complement strand
CCGCAATTACCGTCTTTAGAACCATATTGCTGACCTACGAAGTACTGACCATCTTCGATATTCTTCTCTGTATTCACAGAAGTAGGACCGTATGGATTCTCCTGGTTGTAGATTGATATTGACATAGCTCTATCCCTACCGCCAATACCGTTTCTACCTTTAATATCATAGCATCCACCACCATTGGTTGTATCAAAGTTAGAGTAATTGTAGGTTGTTGTATTCATGTTACAATCTGGGAGGAAATGTCCGTGCCCTCCATGATTTGTACCTTTTCCCAATGCGTCTCCATCAGAGATTGCGTCTTTATGTTTTGCTGAGTATTCATCTTCGATGTTGTAGTCGCTTCTTACTATCTCATTGTGCCTTTCTTCAATACCTCTTTTTTCAAGGCATGTCTGACCGTTATTATTTGCCATTGTTGATATTGTAATAAAATATATTAGTTTTCAAATTTTAAGAAACTAGGAATTCGTTTTGTATTGTATATTCTGCATTCACTAATGCCTTCGTATACTCAAAGTGTTCCTTTTTCCATTCGTTTCTACTTGTTTGCTCTTTTCTTGCCTTCATTCCTTGTTTTTCTAGGCAAGTTTGTCCGTTTAGTGACTGCATTTAGTTTTAAAAGCTGATTCTCTCTTATATATATTTTCTTTGACTTTGATTCTGATATTTTGCTAAGTGCCTTTGTTCCACCTTCTACGAATATAGAAGACATGTCACCCCTTTGATGATACACGTCCAATGCCTTGTTTACTATGACAATTACTTTCTCTGGTGATAAGTTACTGTTGTATTCATTAATGATTTCCATCAATGGCTCTAATCCAAAATCAGACCAAGCATCTGACCCATCAGGCATTATCATCCACTCATACAATCCTATATCATCTAACACATCAAATATTTCGCCTACAAGATAATAATTATCATCTTTTTTTTCAATCCTATATCTTCTATTATTTTGGTTTATATTGTTTATTGCAGTTTGTATTCTCTTTTTTAATAACGCATTCTTTTTCCTTTCTGCCTCAATAGTGTTTAATTCTTCTTTCTTCTTGTCATACGCATCAACTTGGTCTTGGTTCATAAATAAATCATATTGACCATCCTTGTGTATTCCATTTTCTTCGTTAATTGGAAATTTAACCCTGTTTTTAGACATAAACAATAATATTTCTTTTTCGCTTATCTCTAGCCATACGTCATTATTGTCATCAAGAAATACATTTCTGTCATTATAATATGTTTCTATAAAACCTAAAAAAGTATCGTATGAAAAACTGTTAGAGTGTCCTGCAAGGTTTGTATTTGCAATAAGAATTGCAGTGTTTCTCATTATGATTCCCATCCATTGGTAAATGTATTTAGTTGGAAATCTTTGAAAATATCCATATCGAGTGAATTCTTGCAATGCCTTCTCGTACATAGAAGGATTTATAAGAGTACCCCAATCTTGCTTTCCATGTGGGTTTTCAGCAAATTTATTCAATACATAACTCTCATCGTATTCCTCTAGATATTTGTAGAAAGGAGATTCTTCATAAGATGATTCGTTTATTTTCCTAGATTCTAGTTTTATTTTAGGATTTGATAGTTTCATCTTACTTCTATCTTTCTTTAAATCCTTTGAAACATTAGGTTTTGATACTGTAGGCTTAGGAGGTTTTACAGCATCAACAGTCTTAACACCTCTTGCTCCTTCAATACCCTTCTTTAGAATATCATGTGCAAGCTGACCTCCATACAGTTGGTATTCAACACTATTCGGATTCAGTTTTTCTTGTCTGTGAAGTCTTACTTTGGCATCTTCTACGCTCACAGAGTCATGCTTCTTCTGACCATTCTTATTCGAAGTGTCACCTTTCTTGTTGTATTGGGTTTCGCTTGACAAACTCTTCATAATCTTGCTTCCGTCAAGATTCTTATCTATATATGGTTTGTATATCTTTCCCATAGCCTTGAATACTTTCTTGGCATTCTGTGGGATATATATCTGTTTCTTTGTTACTTTTTCTGAATCTTCAAAAATCAACGCCATTTTTATGTGATATTATATTGTGTTCGAAGAATTTCGTCCTCCTACGGCTCCCCATTGCTGAGGTGATTGCTGTTTTGCAAATTTATCCGTTGATACAGGGTCTGACATCTTCCTCTCACCATTAGTATCCGTCACAACCGCTTGATTTGACACTTCTGAAGAGAACTCCCTAGTCGTATTATCACCATCTAGGAATATTGAATCTCCACCACCTTCAATCAGTCTCTTGAATTGTGATTCATTAAGATTAACGATTTTCATTATTTTCGTTTTTATATTTTAAGATAAATATTTATTATTAGATAAATATCATAAATATTAAGCCATGAGTAATTTAAGGAAAAACAACAAGCATAATCTTCTGTTAAAATTGAACTACGACGATTATTGGGATTTTTACATCAACCACGATGAAATATACAATCGTGGCAGCTATTATAATGGCAAATATTATGATGATGCCAATATTGTAAAGATAGATTTATGTAATACGGACTGTATTAGCGGAAATACTATAATGTCAGATTCGTGGCATTATTGGGATAAAGGATTTGCTAACAATACAATACTTTCAAATATATCATATGTAGGCATTGACAATGGTCTTTTCACGTATAGAAAAGACAGAATAACGAACAAGGATTTCATCTCAATTCTCAAGAAAAGTACATATACGATAGATGAGGATGATACTAGGCTTAAACTTCATGCAATAAGCGGAAACACATTAGCCTATGAGTACCCACTACATATAAAGGATTGTGAAGCTGAATTAAATGGAGGATTTTTCCAAGGATTCTTCAAGGTAGGATGCAGTGATTATGAGACTTTCCCTTCAAAATTCGAAGATGGAGATGTGCTTAATTTCGAATTTACATTGAAAAAATGCGACTTGGATAAGGAGTCAAACAAGACGCTGAATGACAAATATCCTAACAATAAGGGAATATTCTTCTATATCGGAACTAGAGCTGAAAACAAATGGATATACCTATACGACAAGACTGAAAATCCATGCGAGACATTCGGAATAGGAAACTTTGTGGAAGATGGGGATATAGAGAAAAAAGACTACATAATAGGAAACTTCAAAAATGTCGACCCATTCTATGAGGAAGACGAAGAAGACGATTATATGTATTTCTATACAGAATTCAACTATTATGACCCAAATCTATACAAGGAAGGCGAATGCGATTTTGATGATATGTTCGATTATCTTGATTTTCCAAAAAAACCTAAACTGATTGACGAAACTGAGGAACATGAGACAATAGAATGCGTCTGTGAATCAAATACAAGCATTCTGAGACCATATCGTAATGGATGTGGGTGTCAGCTAAGGTATAGGAGAGAAAGTGCCTCAGAAGCTAAATTTTCATCTACTGATTCTTTTGGTGATGATTACTTGAAAGATTCAAATGACGTATCAGATTCACAAGAATGTAACATATATGTTGAAGATGATATTGATATAAGTGATTTTGAGTATGAATTGGATAACGGTTTACCTATATCAGATGCAAATCAATATTATTTTTATACTGACAACAAGTTCTTGCTTTTTGATAGAACATGTAATGGAATGACAGTAGATAAATGGGTTGACGGAACTCAGTTCATGTATTACGGAAGAAAGAGTCAGTTCAAGGGAAACTTGTTCATGCTGATGGATAGGACACAGAATGGATATAACGTATCAAACATTGACGAATTAATATATAAGGATTCAAATAAATACAACCCTTATAATGACATATATGACAATGCGCTTGCGTTTAGAATAACTGATAATGGTGAAATAGGATACAGATTGCTTACATACGACTGCTCGATTGAAGGAGACAACAAGTCAAAAATAATTGAAGGATATTCGAATAAAGGAATAATACCTAATTGTGACTGGTGCAGCGTTGACGTAAGAATGACGTTCTTGGGCAATAGCAAGATGAAGTTAATGTTCTATGTAAACGGAAAGTTGGTGTACATAACGAAGGAGCTTCCTAGAATAAGATTGAGAAAGCTTAACGATATATGGGACAAGCAAGAAGGTGTTCCGTTCAATATGTCACTAGGAGGCGGAACACAAGGACTATGTGACACCGTTCAGTTTAATTACATGCTTGAAGCTGATAGGAAATATCCTCTTGAAGAGAATTTTGGCGGAACGTTCATAGGGTACATTAAATCATTCAAAGTCTATGACGTACCATTGCCAAAGGAAATCGTTGAGGATAATTATCTACTAAATATAAGATAAAAGTACGTTCTACTTAATATTTATTTATAAATCTTTTTAAAATAAAAAATAATGAATAAAGGGCTATACTATTATAAGCTGCAAAGCCCTTATCCTGAAGACATTACAAAGAATTGCAAGTTGACTATCAATGAGATTGACAGCAACTTCTTGTCTTTGAAGGATGAGGATATAAAGAACGCTGTGTTCGATAGGGAAAGCAAGACTGTAATCTTGACTAGGAATGATGGTGAGACTTTTGTAGTTGACTTAAGTGATGCTACATACGACTTGAATGTTGATAAGGATTGCACTGATAATGGTGTAACCATAACTATCACGTATGATGGAAAGGATGGCAAGGAGGTATTCACTCTTGAGAATATTGTTACAGTTGACACACTAAAGAAGGCTATTGAGAATGATGTTCTTACAAAAGTAATTACAGACGGAACCTTGGTAGGAAACGGAACAATATCAAATCCTTTAGGAGTAAACGGCACAGAGAAGACTGGTGTCTTGGCTCCAGTTAAGGATATCATTGATACAACAAAGGGTAACAAAATACCAACAGAGGCTAAAAAAGGAACTAGATATCTAACAATCGAGAACTTCAATGATTACGGTTATCTGTACAATGCGTCTGCTTTGACAAAGATAACGGAAAAGGCAAACGAAGAAGGCAAGGGTTGGAGAGTTCCTACAAAGGCTGATTGGGATAAGATGCTCAACGGAATCGAACCTTGCACATATCAAAATCATGATTCAGCTAGCTGCCATACAGAACTTGGTCGTTTTGCTGGTAAATATCTAAAGTCAGAATGTGGATGGGCAGGTCAAGGTGAATGCACATGCTCTTCAACAAAGCCTATGAATGGATGCGAATACCCAGATACAGACGGTCTTTACGAAGGAGCTGATGATGGAAAACCATCACAAGTAACAGTATTACCTATTGGTATTGACAAGTACGGATTTGGAATATTGCCTAGCGGATATGCAACATTGGATGGCTACAACAGACCAGATTTCAGAGGATTCAGAAGCACAGCAATCTATTGGACAAACAGTCATGTGTATGGTGATGAAAGTCAAGACATCTATGTAAAGGAGTTTGATTGGAACAAGAGTGGCGTAATGCAAGAAGCACAATGCCCTACTCCATATTACTCAGTAAGACTCGTAAAGGATTATGACGGAGAGAACTATTTTGATACTGAATACATAGATGGTATTGCATACAAGACAGTACTCATGCCTAAGAGTAAGCAAGTATGGTTGGCTAGCAACTATGCGAAGAAGGATGGTTTTGTAGGATACACAGAAGGTGGAAGTACTCCAGAATACGTAAATGTAAACAACGGTGAGGTACGTGAGACTAGAAAGGTCATGTATATCAACGAATGGAATGGAGAGTATTGGAGCAAGAGACCTATTAACGAAGGTGATACAGTAATAATTGAAAATGCTTGCCAAAGCAGCGGAAGCACAGAGACAAAGACAATCTGCTGGCTTAACGAAAAAGGAGAAAAGGAATGCGTTGATGTTGACATCCCTACTGTAGCACAGAACAATGCGTCATATAGAGTCTATACAACAGATAACTGTGACCAAGTACTAGTAAATACAGATGACTTGGCTGTTGAAAGAATCTTGACAACAATAATTCCAATCATAGAGAATGAGAGAAAAGAAAGACTCGAAAAGGAAGCTGAGTTAGAGCAAGCAATCACTGACGAGGCTAAGAATAGGGAAGATGGTGACAAAGCATTGGAAAACAGAATTGCTACTGAAGAGGAAAACAGGAAAAATGCAGACACAAAGCTTTGGAATGACATCAACCAAGAAATCCTAGATAGAATCAACGGTGATACAAATCTCTCAAACAAGATAAATGAGGAAAAAGAAGCTAGGGAAAACGCAGATAACGAGCTTTCAAATAGAATAGATAACTTGTCTAGCGGAACAACAGAGGCAATTGACGAGATAAGAACACTCATTGCCAATGAAGTGAAGGATAGAAAAGATGGTGACGATGCACTTGAAACAAAACTTAACGGTGAAGTTGAGAGAGCCAAGGAAGCAGAGAATGCACTTGATGACAAGATTACCGCTGAAAAAGAAAGAGCTGAACTCGCAGAAAGCAATATAACTGATGCGCTAAATGATGAAATATCTAGAGCAAAGGAAAAGGAAACAGAAATTGAAAACCAACTAGTAGATACTAGCAAGTCTCCTTTCACCATGTCAGTTGCGTCTGGTAAAAACCAAACTAACGTAACTCTCCCATCCAAGGATAATCTTGATGAACATTCTATTAAGATTATGTTGGATTGCAATTTCGGAGAAATATAATAATTTTTTTTAATTAAACAGTAAGAATTCTTAAATGAAAGATAGATTGCAATTTAGACATCATGATGCAATTTTCGACACAAGGGAACAAGCAATAGAATATATCAAGAAAGATATCAAGAACAGCGAGATAGGTTTGGCAAACACAGACAAGAGTCAAACCTTCTCTCTGTATGCTGAGCCTACAGTGCTTCGATACGAGAACGTCGATGATGAGACAAATCCACACATCATCTTGGCAGTTGGTGCAGTATCTAACCAACGTGAAGGAGCGCAGTATGTTGACAATAAGTTCTGCTTCATTGACATTGACAATACAGAAAAGGAAATAGCTAAACTTGACGATAAAATCAAGAATGCAATAACAAGCCTTACATTGTTGGTAAGCGATACAAACACATTGAATTTGTCAATTACTAGAGACGAAAACGGTGAAACATTGAGCGGTGACGTTAAAGTTCCTTCAACATCAATCGTTAATGAAAAGGTGACACCAAATATCATACAAACAACCGATAATGGAATCTTTACATACGTGAACATGACATATGACAAAGATTCAGACAAAATTACATTCTCGGTAAACGGTGATACAAAAGAGTGGGACGTAAACAATGATTACCTAACTAGTGGTACATATTCAATTAAAGACGAGTCACTTCATCTCAATATGCTGAAAGGTAAGGAAATCGTAGTATCTCTCGAAGACCTAATCAATGAATGGGATGTTGAGGGAGAAGACGCAAAATCACCTATCGTTCTTACAAGAGAGAAGGTTCTGTATGAGGCAGACACAACAACAGACCACCGTCACGGAAGCAAGTGGCAAGACACACTTAAGGCTGACGTAAGAATATCAAACGATATAAACTTCAATATACTTGAAAGGACAGAAAACAACAAGGCTCTCTATGTAAGAGGTACTGCTGACAATATCAATTTCTTCTACAATGGAGAAAACATGAAGGTTTCAGATGCACTTACAGAATGTATCAAGAGAAGACTGTCAACGGATAACGACAATATCATATATGAAAGACCTGATGGTATATTTGCAACTGCAAAACTTGAATATGACGTAAAAAATAATACACTCATATTCACATCTTCAAATCAGACTGGAGGAACAACCACAGAACGTTTCGAACTTAATACCATCAAGATTGTTGAAAACGCAAGGTATGATAAGGATACAGAAAGCCTTATCTTCACATACGTAACAGCAAAGGGTGAGGTTCAGCAGTTAACAATCCCTCTAAGTTCTCTGATTGAAGAATGGACTGTAAACAATGACGGTCATTCTGTAGTTCTAAACAAGGAAAGACACTCATCAAGCGATAAGGATATACTTACGGCAGACGTGAGAGTGTCTGAATCAGAAAACAATATTTTGGTCGAGAATGGTGACGGTATGTTCGTAAAGGGTACGGCAGACAATATCAAATACAGCGATACTTCCTCTGTAAAGGACGAAATTTCTTCAACCAAGGAAACACTCGACTCAGAGATAAAAAGGGCTCAGAGCGCAGAAAAAGAGGCTTCTGACGCAATTTCTGATATACGTGCAACAATAGGTAGCGGATTTACAACAGATGTGCACGATAACATCACTTGCAAAATAGAGCATCTTTCTGATGAGGTTGCTTCAAAGGTCACTTCAGTAACTGCAAAGGACAATACAGTTGTTGTTGACAATACAGATGCAAATAACCCTAAAGTCGGAATCAAGGTAAGCTCATTCAAGAAAGACGGAAATATACCTAACTTGATATCAATACAAGATGACGGTATTTTCGCAGCAGTTGACTTGACATACAATGAAGAGCACAATGCGCTTACATTCACTACAACAAATGCTACGAAGACGATAAACCTTACGATGAACTCAATAGTAGACAATATCTATTATGATGCTACAAAGGAGGCTATCATCATAGAGTATACTGTGAATGGAAAGAAAATGCCTAATGTAGAAGTTCCAGTTAGAGCATTGATTAATGAATGGACTGTAAGCGACAACACTGACGGAGCAATCAAGCTTACGAAGAAGATTAATGATTCAACAGCAGTAGATAATAAACAAGACATACTGTCAGCAGAAATCATTATCGACAAGGTTCATGACGATAACATGATTGTCAATGACAACGGTGCTTTATATGTTTCTAGCAAGCAAATAAAGGATGTCTCTTCAAGACTCGATGCTGAGATTGAAAGGTCAACCGCAAAAGATGGTGAACACACAAATCTTATTGATGCGAACAAGGCTTCAATTGCCCAGTTGGATAAGGATGTGAAGGCTGAAGTTGCTAGGGCAGAGAAAGAAGAAACGAGTATCAAGGCAAACCTTGAGAAGGAGTCAACTAGAGCTGCTACAGCAGAAAGCACATTGTCTAAAGCAATAACAGATGAAACTGCTAGAGCAAAGGCAAAGGAAGGTGAACTTGAAGCTTCTGTAAATGACGCAAAGCTAACATTCGTTGATACAACATCAGTAAAGGTTGATGCCACAAATAAAGCAGCAGTAAAGGTCAGCGCAAAGATTGCTAAAGCAAACAATAACTTGATTACACTGAGCAATAATGACGAACAAGGACTCTATGCTTCTGTATCTGTAAAGTATGATGTTGCAAAAGACGAGTTGTCATTAATTGGAAGCGACGGAACTACCCCTCTTTCTACAACAAAACTAGGAGCAGGTTCTATTGTTGAATCAATCACATATGACAAGGATAAGAAAGAACTTATCATTACATACAAGACAGCTGGTGGAAGAGTTGAGTCAGTAAGCGTATCAGTCGAAGACTTGTTCAATGAGTGGGATGTTGATTCTGACGCAAACAATGTTGCAATTGAACTTAGAAAAACAAATAATCCTGAAGGAAACGATATTCTTACAGCAAGGGTTCAAGTTCTAAATGACCCAACCAACATGCTCTCAATCAAAGATAACAAGCTGTATGTCTCAAATGAGAAGGTAGAGAAGAATGCAGAAGACATTGTATCTACAAAGGCAGATGTTACTACTGTAAGCGGTAAGGTTGAAACATTGTCAGGAAGTGTTGAGACGAACTTAGAAGAGCTTAAGGCGTTAGAGAATGCTTCTTTGGGAGTTGTAAGACCAGGAGAAGAAGTCACATACGTACCACATATAGATGCACATTTCATCAACACTGCAAAGAGTCTTCACGGAGCTGACGGTCTTCTTGATTCAGCAATCTTCGACGTTAAGACAGACCTTGATGGTGTTAAGACGAATTCAGAGAATACATCAAATGAACTGAAGCAACTTGAGACTGTAATCGGTGTAACAGGAAACGGAGATACTCCTATTGCATATCCTAATCGTGGAAATGGAATACTTGACGGTTCTACAACATACGCAGACGCAGACGATAAACTAGAGAAGGAAGTTCTTAAGCTTAGAAACCTTACAAGCTCAACACAGACTTCAACAGCAAAACTGTATGCAGATGGCGCAGATGTAGAGAAGAAATTAAAGGTTGATGTCAAAGTATCACGTGGCAAGGGAAGCTCTATGGAAGAAGGAAATCTTGTGATTACATCTAGCGATGATGCTGAATTCTCAGATACCAACGTATTGAGAAAGGTTGAAATTGCTGGTGAACCTATAGAATCCAACGCAAATGGACTCTTCTTGAGTAACTCTTGGAATTGTGGAGAATATACTGTTGATGATACACCTACAGCACAGAATATATTCAATACGAGATATTCAAACGAAAAAAGACAATAATAAGATAATAAAATATTGGCTGTTATAGTTTAATAACAGTCAATATTTATATATAAATTAAGATAATAATGAGAAATCAACAAATAAGATTGACAGAATCTGACCTCCATTTTATAGTAGAAGAGTCAGTAAGAAACGTATTGATACAAGAAGGATTTTTTGGTAATATGTGGAATGGTGTAAAAAATGTAGCTGGTGGTGTAGCTGATTTAGCTAAAGCAGGCGGTAATGCAATTGGTGGAATGTATTATAATGGTCAAGCTAATGGTCAAATACAGAAATTGAACCAAATGAAACAGCAATATGAACAGCAAATGCAACAAATGCAGCAACAAATACAACAAATAGACCAACAAATTCAAACTTTACAACAAAAGGCTGCACAAAAACAAAATAATATGAATCAAAATATGCAAAACTTCAAGGGCAGAATGGCTCCACAAAGCTATCAAACCACTAATCTAGGTGGCGAAAATCAGCAACAACAACCACAACAGCAAATGCAAGTACCGTCACAACAACAAGTAAAACCAAGACAGAAACGAACAATGAAGAAACAACAACCAATGCAACAGAGCCAACTACCACAATAATATAAGCAAAATGAGCAATCAATAAGTTAAGTTGATTGCTCATTTATTTTTTTATTTATCCTTCATTGTGTTCAAGGTAATCATATGTTATGTCATCGAATACAAAACCTCCAGTTGAAGGTGTCATGCTTGGAATCTTCTTAAAATATAATCTCATGTCTGAACCCATTGTCACAATTGATGATATGGATGCTGGCAATTTACCTTCTTCTTCAAATGCCTTTATATCGCTTCCGCTAAGATTGCTTAATGCTTCAAGATATTTTGCATTTTCGGCTTCATATAATGCGTTGTCAGCCTCTTTCTCTTCCTCATGGTACTTTTCTACCAAACCATCCCAATCAACGTCACATTCCTTAACAAATGGTGGAATTTGACCCATTTTGAGCCAAAAGTCAACCTCCTTTTTCTCTGGTGTCATTAACACCTCATACGTATCTTGGTCTGTCTCCTTGTTAGGGAAACCGCTTACCAATTTAGCTTGAGCCTCAGTGAAGAATTTCTTGTCTTTAGGATTCGTAATCAATATATCGTTCCTAATATCCAATGAGAAACATACAAGCAAAGGACTTATTCTACTGTTAAACTGTGAAATGTATTTCTCAACATTATACTCCAATCCTTCATACTCACTGCACAATACATCATCCTCACTATCTACAATCTCCCTAGGAACAAGCTTGCAGTTCAATACAATCTCATCCTCATCATAAGCATTGTTACCATA
>NFYZ01014053.1_pt1 | contig 11720 bp, 13 predicted proteins | sample 1092561 | NCBI WGS metagenome assembly NFYZ01 (sample SAMN03609887, study PRJNA323583) | gut metagenome | isolation source: feces | host: Rattus norvegicus | place: Malaysia | collected 2013 | reverse complement strand
ATTGATGTTAGAATAGATAGAGGAAATACATCTGCATTGGAGAAGCATATAAAGTTCAGCGAGGTTAAGACTCTTGAAGATATGGAATTGTTTACTAATGGTGGATTTTTTATTATGAAAGAAGATTCTTGAAAAAGAAGATATTAATTATTTATATTAAAGTAGAAATATTAAGTTACGATGAATAATACATACGGCATTGTCAGACCTTCGACCCTTGACATTGATAAGGATGTCGAAATATGGTACAATTATCGCACAGATAGAACGGCGAATGATACTTCAGACAGCAACTTTATAAAGGTTGATGATGTGGTATCTATGCTGTCATGTTCAGAGACATCAATAAACGGTGTTAATAAAACGTTGAATGGAATGTTTAATCTTTCATTGCCAGTATCAATATTCGGTAAGACCGGCATATATACTATTTACATAAGGCCGAAAGAAATCAACGCTACGATATATGATGTAGGTGCATTGGCAGCGTATCCTGATGTACGTGGAATTGTTTTAAATATGAATAGTATTACTGAAGACAGGGCATTGTTTGGTAGTGACAATTTAACAGGCTATAGATATTATCATGAATCTCAACTAACTACTGCTTCCACCATTGTATCTTTGCAAAAAATGGGGTTTAGTATAGCTGTAATTTCAGAAATATTAAATTGTGAATCAGACCCTGAAAAGTTAGAAGAATTTTTTACTAAACAAAAAATTATTATAAATGAAAATTATCAAAATTCCCTACGTCAACTACAACTGCTTGAAACATCACTAAATCAAATGAGAAAGGATGAATATAAAATGAAATATTCTGTTATATTAAAGGAATTACCAAATATGAAAGTAGCAAGCCTTCGTCAAATTATACCTTCCTATGAGGATGAAGCGGTACTATGGCACCAAATAATGCCAATTCTAACTAATAAAAAAGTTTCTTATCCTAATCCATGCTATTCCTTAGCAATTTTCCACGATAAAGAACATAAAGAAAATAATGTAGATGTGGAAATACAAATAGCTGTTGATAGAGATTATTCAAATGAAGGCGATATAATTTTTAAAGAACGCCCCGAGGTTTTAGTTGCTTCTGTAACTTTTAAAGGGCATTATAATCAAATTCATTTAGTTAATGAAGCAGTTGCCCATTGGGCATCAAATAATAATTATATTTTTGATGGACCAATGTTTAATATTTACCATATAAGCCCTGCCACTGAAAATAATCCTGATAATTGGGTTACAGAATGTTGTTTTCCTGTTAGAGAAAGGTAAGATAGGACTATCCATTTGTGATAGTCCCCCCGTATTACTCTCTTGGCCTAGCTTCCATATTCATAAAGTTCTACCTTTTCATCAAATCTTAGCCTTAACCTTGTATTTAGCATTTTGTTCATATTATGGATATTTTTCTCATCATAATCAGATAAATACCTATAGTTTCTATGCCTAGTAATATCAAATTTATCTGATAAAAATGGTCTTACACCTCTTAATTGTAATATACATTTTCCACTATCCATAACAGCTAATTCATCCTGGGACATTAATTCTTTGCCTAGTTTCTGATAGTTAGTTCCATAGGATCTTTCCCTACCTCTGTTCTCTGATTGATTATATAGGTCTATGGTTTCCTTTCCTAAAACTTCGGATATTTCCTTTAAGGTTGATTTCTCTTTACCACCTAGAAATAGCATGGTATCACAGTTACCTATAATAGTGTCAGCATTATCCTTGTATATAGCTTTTAGCTGAGATTGGGCTTGTAATATTATACTTGCAGAAATCTCTCTTGATCTTATAGTTGCAATTAATTTCTCAAACTTAGGGATTTGCCCTATATTTGCAAATTCATCTAATAAAAATCTTACATGAATAGGTAATCTTCCGCCATAGACATCATCTGCCTTATCACATAGAAGGTTAAAAAGTTGGGTATACATCATAGCCACTATAAAATTAAAAGTATCATCAGTATCAGAGATTATGATAAATAGAGCAGTCTTTCTATCTCCTAATGTATCTAGCTCCATCTCATCATACTCCATTAAATCCCTTAATTCCTTTATATCAAAGGGTGCAAGCCTAGCTCCACAGGATATTAATATTGACTTTGCTGTTTTTCCTGCTGCTAATTTATATTTCTTATATTGTCTTAAAGCAAAATGGTCTGGTTCTGTTTCTTCTAAGGCATCAAATAGCAAGTCTACTGGATTTTTAAAATTCTCATCATCTTCTCTTGCTTCAGACACATTAATCATCTCTAATAATGTTGAAAAGTTTTGTTCTTCCTTTGGAGCTTTATAGTAAATATATCCTATAAGGGCTGTATAATATAGTTTCTCTGCTTATAGCAATAGGTAAGACTTTGATGTTATCTCCGCCTTTTCCCCTGCTCCACACCGTGCGTGCGACTTTCACCGCACACGGCGTTCCATCGTTTGTCTTCATAGTTGTTTAATCAATCTTCCATTGAATTAATCAAGTGTGTTTATCTGTTTATTAGTTGAAGTAGTTTTTCTTTTTGTTTCTTGTTCAGCTTCTTGTCTTGCAATAACGTATCAAGTCCTTCTCTCTTAGCTTGCTGTATTAGTTGAATAACTTTTCGACTTATCAGGACCAAGTTTGCGTATTTGTCCGCATTATCCTCTTTGATTTCCTTATGGTAACATACCACGTCTTGAAGATTGGTAAAGTTCTCACCCGTAACATAGCATTTTCCCCACTGTGCTGAGAATTTGGATAGTCTGTTATCAGTAAACTCAATTGTGTTTTCTGAAAGTTGTTCATTCCTTAATTCTTCTAAAAGATTGATGTTGACTTCTAAATTATCGTGAAGCCCATTTCTTCCAGTTTGAGTATAGCTACATATTGAGCTTTTCTTCGCCATTGGACTTTTGTGCTTGATATAGGCAATGGGGTAAATAGGTTGTTCCATTCCTGATATGAACCTAATCATTTTAGAATTTCCAAACCTTATCTTTTCACTCTCAGTAAGAGTGCCACCCGCTTTTTCAAGTATCGTTCCTGTTTCAGTTTTAAGCCTAGCTGTCAAAACTTGCATCACTCGTCTTTGAATATCTCTACAATCCACACTTATGTTTGTAGCGAGTCTGTAGTAGTTTTGTATTCCTAAAACCATTGAATTATAAAGTCTTACCTCTTTTAGTTGAGTGCTGTTTGGTCTTGGTTTAGTAATATACTTAGACTGATTAACAAGTTTCTCTATTTCTGTTTTCAACTTTTTGTCGCACATATGTGACATCACAACATACTTATTATTTTTCTTGTGAACTTTGATTTTGAAGCCTAGAAATTCCATGTACCTTTTTCTAGTATTGATTATCCTAGTTTTCTCATCGGACACTTCCAGTTTTAACCTTTCAGTTATCCAGTTCGTAATTGCTATTTTTATTTTGCAAGCTTCTTCCTTTGTTCTACAGAATATTCTAAAGTCATCTGCATACCTCACGATATACATTTCTTTTAGGTTTGATTTTCTCATCTTCCTATATCCATGACTTTTATCAAACACTTCTGTTTTACCAATAATTCTTTGTCTTCCGTAAGACCTGATTACAGGATTTTCTTCCCATTGGCTTTCAACCCATTTATCAAGTTCATTTAGAACAATATTTGCTAGTAACGGTGATATAATACCCCCTTGTGGAGTTCCCTTAGTAGGATTTACTATCTTTCCATTTTCTAGTTTAATTGGTGCTTTCAGAATTTGCTTTATTATATACAGCAATTGTTTATCTCGTATGCCTAATGTCCAAATTTGCTTCATCAACTTGCTGTGATTGACGTTATCAAAGAATCCTTTGATGTCAAACTCAACAACATAATGTAAATTCGAACGCTGTAACAAGGTATAGGTTCTTGCCATTGCATGCTCTACTGAGCGATTTGGTCGAAACCCATAACTATTATTACTAAATTTTGCTTCACAGATTGGTTCTAAGACTTGCTTTATGCACTGTTGTATTAACCTATCCCATATACAAGGTATTCCTAATGGTCTCATTCCACCATTAGGTTTTTCTATTTCTTTACGTCTTACAGGTTTTGGTCTATAACCGTGTTTACTGCCAGTCATAAAATATCTGATATTAGCGACTACTTCGTCAGCTGTGAGTTTACCTACATGATATATCGTAAGTTTATCTGTTCCAGCTGTATAACTTCCAGTGTTTGTCTTGATATTTCTATAAGCTAGTAAGATATTATTTCTGCTTAAAATGGTTTGCATTAGATTTTTGAAGTTTTCATTGTTCATACTTCTTTGATATAAATCATCAAATGTTTCTTGCATTCCATAGTATTCTGCATATCTCAACTCACTAACTGATAGCTTTTTCTTTGGCATAAGGCATCACCTCCTCTATCGAAAGTGACACTTTTGGTCTTATTCGAATCCTTAACTTTGATTGAATAACAACTATTTATTTCAAACGACTTGTGGCCATTCCTCTGTTACCATTACAGTAATTTCTTCGGTTCGACCACTACTTTTCAGTGTTAGTTCATCTGCTTATTTTTCTTCGTCATATTATTTCATCTAGAAACCTAACACCTTTCCTCGTTCCGATAATCCTATCTGTGCATATATACCTTTAGGTTCTTGCTATAAGCCTGTTAGCTTGATTATGCCAATTACATAATATGGTTTTTCATAGGGTAAATTTTTTACTCAACCACACTAACTGCGAATTAACGCACCTACACATTTCTATGTAGTCTTCTTATAGACCTGTACATTCGCAAGTTCGTCAGTCTACCTGCCAAGGTAAACATTCTAACCATAGGTATTTTATAGACCCTCGCACTATAGGTAACATAGTCTACCTCTAGACCACTTTCGCATAGAAATCTATACGGTTACTCTCATCCTTTGTCGTGGAGCTTCTAACAATAGATTATATATCTAATGCTAGTCCACCTAGGGTAGGCGTTTTAAGACGTTACTCTCTCATTCCACCTATCGAATTATCAGTTATCCATACAATAACTTTGTATGTCTGCTAACTTCTTACCGCTAGCAAACGAGTCGCACTTACCCAGAAGTCCTCTCCTGCCTTTTCGCCTTCTCCCTTAGTATTGGCAATTATAGTATTTACCAACTTCAATATATCCTTTTCAGAACGAATATACTCAAAAGGATTATAGTGCATAGATTTTTTAAAATTAATGGTGTTTAACACTTTAATATTGTATGGCTCATATATTATCCTACCTTTTTTATCCCTTTCATAGATAATTTTACCTCTTTTATCTCTCATCTCTTTTCCATCTTTATCAAGTTTTTTCTTTGGTGCTCCTCTTTCTAGTAATTTCCCACATTCAAGAAGTATTGTTCCCTTTGGGTCTGTTACTACATAAGATGAGTGCATCTGCATTAGATTGGGTTTTACATAGAATCTTGTTTTACCTGACCCTGATCCTCCAACTACTAGCACATTTTTATTCCTTGCGTATTTAGGATTCTTTGGCCTACCATTCATCATTAATCTTTCTGTCTGTGTTAGTATAATATTTTCTTCATATATTGAATCTATATATGGCTTTATATCTTTTGGGTTTCCCCATCTAGCAGAGCCATATTCCTCCCCCTTTCGATACTTTCTAGCATTCTTTCCCTTAGTGTAGACTATAAGATATACAGCTAATGCCCCTATTATCCCAAATGCTATGTCTTTAGAGTGAAAACTTGGAAATGGGGGTTTAAATAAGTTTTCTAAATGAAGCAACATTTGATATAGAGTAATAAAGAAATTATCTTTTGGAAATCCTCTGTACATCTTCCCGATCTTGTTGAAGATATAATAGATAAATATATATGGCACTAGTTTTATAAATAGCTTCTTTTTATCTATCATTGAAAGTTCATATCCTATATTTTCTATTATTTTACTCATAGGCTTTGCTCCTGATGTTTGTTTTTGACTTTATCTTTATTCAAGGATTTAGATATTTCCTTCATCTTATTTAGTGCCTGTTTTAAAGAAGGTCTTTTTTCCTTATCCATTTCGTTCCCAATAAATTCTCTAAAAGCTGTATCTAAAACATCTGTATCCTTTCCCTTGAAAAAGACTATATATGTTGGTGGATCTGTTGTCTTATCCTTTTTTAAGGCATATTCTATTCCATACTTTTTGGCAGTTTTCTCAAATCCCTTTATATTATCTTCGTTAATTTCAATGCTTTTAAGACCATCATACTTCCTAGATAACTCTTTTAAAGATATTTTCTTTCTTTTAATGGTTTGTCCCATAGATATTTTCTGCTTTTCCTTTTCTTTAAGATAGGCACTAATCAATGTCTTTAAGACAGATAATGTCATCTTGTTATTCTTAACTACAAATGCAATTGATTTTTCAGTAACTTCTTCTTGCAATTTTATGCCTCCTTTCATTTTCTCTTAAATACCCTAATCAGCTCATCCATTTTCATTGTAGTTAACTAGACTTCTATAGTATTGGCTCATAGTATTTACCGCATTGTATATTGTTGTAAGCAAATAATTCCTAATGTTTCTAACTTCACTTGGATTATCTTCAAGGCTATTCATGATATATTCAATATGTCCAGAGCTTAATTTTAAAAATCTACTCTTTACTACTTCTACAGGCATCTGATTCCCATTTATAGGTACTGTGCCACCTTCCTGAACGCATACATCTACCATAAGTTCTACATATCAATATCATCTATTGAATATCTTCCATATCTTTTATACTGCTGATACTCAATATTTTTATAAATTATATCTCTATACATCTCAGCTTTATTTATTTTACTTCTATCAAATCCTAATCTATTTTCTTTCTCTTCTGAGGATAAGATTAGATCAGTATCACTAAATTCAGTATTATTAGTATTAGTATTATTACCTTGTACTTTTGACATTTCTTGAGATGTATTTTCTACATTTCTTGAATTGTCTTTTTTACACTTCTTAAAATTTCCTTTTGACATTTCAGAAAAGTTATCTACAATAAAATTTTTTACATAAATCTTAGTGGGTTTCTCCTGGCCCTGCCTTTGCTTCTCTATAAGGCCAATTCCCTTTTCCGTATCAAGTTCTGAAAGCACCTTTACAGATTTTTTATTTCCCCACCCCATGACTTCTATAATATTTTCAATGATAAAATAAATATATACTCTATTATTTTCATCCACCCAACCTTTTCATTGATAATTCCATCCTATCTAGAAGTATTCCATAAAGTACCTTGGCATTAGACGATAGGTTTTTAAATATTGGATCTGTATATAAGACCTTTAGTATTCTAAAGAATGAAAACTGCTCGGATTCTTTGCCATGATAGTAATTAAAGCTTACTTCTGCCATGATTAGCACCTCCCTTCGTTGATTTTGGGCATGAAAAAACAGCAAGGATTTAATCTTGCTGTTTTTTGAGTTTTTATTTAGTTGTTAATTTCCCTTACTTTTATACAAGAAACTTTTTTATAGTAAAATTACACATATTTTGAAACATTACATATTTATCTTATGTAAATATGTTCTATGACTTCACATGATTTTCTATCACTATTTCCTAAAGTTCATAGTCCATTCAATTTCTTGTCTTATTATTATATTAATATTTAAATATCTTTTTATATAAATTTAATTTAGTCAAATAAAAAACCAAGTAGTTTAAATTGAAAATATCTCTTTAGAAACCTTTATAAATTGCTCTACTACGGGTAAAGTTGAACTAAATGAACTACAGGCTAAATATACATCACGTGTAATAGTATTAGTAAGATTAGATGTTAAAATATTTGATTGGGTTTTTAAAAATAATTCTGAACCTATTGTAATGCCTAATCCAGATTCCACCATATTAGAGATCGTATTACAATCATGTACATTAAACCTTGTATTAGCGACAATATTATTTTTACGAAAAAACATATCAATTTGTTTCCTATAAGGACCTTTTGGTAAAATAAATATTTCATCTGGCAATTCTTTTATATCTATATTTTCTTTATCTTCAAATTTATGCCCTTTAGGAAATCCTACAACCAATTTATCTTTAATAATTGGAACACGCTGTAAAGTCAGTTTTCTATCAGTTTCAATTACAAATCCAACATCAACAATTCCAATCTCTAGCCATTCAATTATTTCATCATAATTTCCTTCAAAAAAAACAAGATCTATTTTAGGAAATCTTTTTTCAAATTCAACTAGAATTTTGGGTAGCAAACAGGAAGATGCACTTGCATAAGAACCTATTCTGATACTTCCAGTTTCTAAATTATTTGTGGAATTAACTATAGATTTAATATTTTCCACTTGACCTATTAAATTCCTCATCGGTCCTAGCAATTTTTGACCTACTTCCGTTAATATAATTCCTTCCTTTTTGTCTCTAATTAATAGTATCGAATTTAAATCTTTTTCTAAACCACTAATAGCATGGCTAACAGCAGACTGTGTCATATTTAAGACCTCAGCAGCTTTTGTAAAGCTTCCTAATTCAACTACTTTTAAGAAAACTTCAATTTTTGTTATTGTCATTAGTTATTGCTCATACCTTTCATCATAATTATTCATTATACTAATGTTAACATATCTAGTATAATTAAACAAGAAGGAAAACAATCTAATTAAGGAGGCAGGAATTATGAAGGCTATAGTATATGATGCAAATAATAGTAAAAACACCTTAACTTACAAAGATATACCTGATATACATCCAAAAGAAAATGAAGTAAAGGTTAAATTAAAAGTAGCTGGGCTAAATAGGCGTGATTTATTTTTAATTGGAGGAAGCCAAAAAGAATATAAAAGTTTTATTTTAGGATCTGATGGTGCAGGAATTGTTACTGAAGTTGGGGAAAATCTAGATAAAAAATTAATAAACCAAAATGTTATTATAAACCCTACTTTAAACTGGGAAAAGCCAAATGAAATACCTATGGTTTTAAATATAGTAGGTGGCCCAACTAATGGAACTCTCGCTGAATATATTGTTATTCCATATAAAAATACAGTCGAAAAACCTGATTTCTTAAATTGGGATGAGGCTGGGACCTTATCATTATCTGCCATGACAGCATATAGAGCTCTTTTTACAAAAGGAGACTTACAAGTAGGCGAAACTGTTTTAATTCCTGGCATTGGAGGTGGTGTTGGGACTTTTGCTTTAAGATTTGCCAAAGCAATAGGTGCAAAAGTAATAGCCACATCCCGTAATAAAAAAACTTTAGAAAAAGCCCTTTCATTAGGAGCAGATAAAGTACTTAATAGCAATGATGATTGGTCTAAAGAAATAGAATTAAATACAGTTGATCTTATCTTGGATAGTATAGGTCCTGCTACATTCGCTAAATATTTTGATATAATCAAACCTAGTGGTAAAATTATTAGTTTTGGAGCAACTTCAGGGAGTTGTATTGATTTACCTTTGCGTAGCATTTTTTTCCCTCAGATTAGTTTAATAGGAACATCTATGGCTAGTACACAGGAATTTAATCAAATGCTAGAGTTTATTGAAAGATATAACATCAAACCAATAGTCGATAAAATATATAATTTAGATGATATTTATGAGGCATTAGAGGATTTAAGAAGTGGAATCCGCTTTGGCAAAATAGGTATCTCTATCTAGAATCAATATTATATAATCAACCCTCTAAAGCTATTGATTAATAATAGCTCCAGGTAGAAAATTGGCAGTGTAAAATAGTTTATGCTTTTGAAAAATAAAATTCTCTTTTCTGGCAGGAATCAAAATAAGATTTAATCCAGAAAAGAGAATTTCCTATGGGCATCAAAATATCTAGTATAACATTCTCATCATTTATTTAGTTATTTTAAATCCAATTGTATCGCATTTTGCCATATCCTTTCTATTGCTTCATATATATTTTTTACAAGCTTATTTTCATTACACAATTTCTCTTAAACTATTAAAAACTTTCAGGATAGAACTTCAAACCCATTGATTTAATCACACCTCATGTTCGTGTAATTAGCTTGACACGAGGAGTTTCTGCAAAAAATAGAAGGATTGCTGATTTAATCTAAATAACAGAACCTAATATTACTTACTGATAAGACGTAATTAATAAATTATGTTCATTAAAAATAATTACACTTTCCCTAAAAGAAATCTTAATCATCAATTCCTATCATTTTAATAAGATACATAGCATTTTTAGTTGTAGAGATCCCTCGATTAATTCTAAGAAGTTCAGCATAAAAGGATGAAGTGTTTTGTTCAAGATTATCACTTACTCTCATGAATGTTCTCTGTAATATCTTCTAATTCTTTTATCTGCTCACAAGCTGTAAGTTTAGTATCATCTATAAGCTTATCTTTTAATTCTAAAAGATATTCAGATTTAAAGCTCTTCCTTTCTATTTGATATAGCATCTTACTATATACTTTTATACTATTTTCATGTTTATAGACTAAATTTAAGTTTTTCGACCTTTCAGCAAATTTAAATATAAATAAAATCGTTTGTATTAGCAATATTAAAATAGAAACTTGAAATGACATCTTTTTGAAGATAGATAGTAAGATAAATCCTATACTAATTATAGGAAGTAATCTAGCCGCAATTATTAACCAAGGCTTTGTATACATTTCATTTTTGTTTCAAAAAAACTATATAAAGGTTCATTATTATTAGATTTATCAGTTATTATCAGGCCCTCCGCCATAAATCTTTGACGCCACGGTAATTTAGCACTTAGTTATTTAATGGCTTCTTGCCTTTTGTTAATTTGCTCCTTACTCCTACAAGGTTGAGTAAGATATTTTCTTAGTGTTTCTCTTCCCATATGTGTTGTAGTTGTAGTAGTATTAATATATTGAAATAAAGAGCCTTTCCCAAAAATATCAAGATCACTTGAAAAACTATGATTGTCATCTCGAAACTCTAAACCAGTATCTTTAAAACTATTCCAATCCCCTTTTAAACGTAGTAGTGCATCCTCGTTGATTTTATGTAATGCATGGAAATATCTATTATTATGTTTTAGCTTATTATGCTTAATAACTACAAATGTGAATACTGGCATATATGCAAGGAAAGTTATTCAATCTTTTGCTACACATTTTACTACAACTATGTAACAGATAAATTTTCTTCTTTTACTAATTTCCTATTCTATTTTAATTAGTACATATTATTAAAAAACCCTTTCCAAAAAGGGTTTTTTTAATCTTTGATTTCCCAATATTTTTTTGCATTATCAAAAATTTCATCTATGGACATATCTTTGAAAATTTCTTTCTCTAATTTCAAATAATCTTCCTTACTCATACCTTCAGAATGACGGATAAATCTTAGAAACCCAGAATATCCAAGTTCTTTTATCAATGCTCTGGAGCCTTTTTCTAATATTTCTTTATCTGTATATTTAACTCTTTCATTCGATAACATCAATATCCATCTCCTTCCTAAGAAAGTCTAGTGGAAATTAATTGAATATGAAGCTCTCTCTCGATAAAAGGATTCATACTATTTTCATATTCCAAAATAAAAGACCATACTAATTCATAATTTTCTTTCTCAATGAGTTCAAATAGTATGTCAATTGCCATTGATTCAAAACGAATTCTCATCTTTGATTGATCATCAAATATTCTATTATATATATTCATATCAAAATATAACTTCATATGATTATTGCTCTACTTTCTTATATTCTATATTTATTATATCATAATTTTCTGTATATA
>NFYZ01000888.1_pt1 | contig 11904 bp, 13 predicted proteins | sample 1092561 | NCBI WGS metagenome assembly NFYZ01 (sample SAMN03609887, study PRJNA323583) | gut metagenome | isolation source: feces | host: Rattus norvegicus | place: Malaysia | collected 2013 | reverse complement strand
TAAGCCAATGGATGGGGAGCATAATTTTTAATTCCTCCTATTTTTTTATACCTAGGATGATAATAAGGCGGATAAGAAGGTAAACACAGTGGCAGCAACTCTGGTATACATATACGTGCAATCTTAAGGTTTAAATGCTGAAATTCTGGTAACGAAATATCTAAATATCCTGCATATTCACTTAACTTTCTTAAGTTACCAAAGATATCCCCATTATTTATACTCTTTATATATTTATTAAAATCTTTATTTTCCTTATGAACGATTTTTTCTGGTTTTCCATATTTACCATATAGAATTACATTATCATCTAAATTACCAATATGTGTAGTAGTCTTTTTTATTTCTTTATATTTTTCTAAATCAATCCAAGGTATATTAAAATTATATTCTACAACGGCTATACATTCCATAAAACCGCGATACATGACTTGCTTTAAACCTTCGCCCCCTTGGACACCTATTGTATATTGGGGTACTGACTTATTTTTGCCAAAAGCTTCACAGGTAATTATTTTAATACTTTTATCTAAGGATATATCAGTAAATTTGAAATGAAAATTTTCTAGGAAATAATCTAGTGCTTGATTATCCCCTGTAAATGAAAAAATGAAATCTTCCATATCTACTTCTATCTCCTTCCCAGCAATTCCACCATACCACCAAAGATTAAAAGAATCTATTTGCAAATATTCAATAATTGCATTTTCTAAACTTTTTAAAAAAGTTTCATGACAAGCTGTTCCTGTAGAAACCGCAGTAGGTATAATTTTTTTCTCATTAGCAAATAAATGGTGATTATATGGGAGTAAAAATTGTAATGGCATATACACGTAATAATCTAAATCAATAAGAGATTTTAATTGAACCCATAGGATTTCATCTTCTTGTAACAAATAGTTTTCTACATCTTTTTCATTAAAGTGTACATTTATATATTCTAATGGGCAAACTTTTTCATTACATTTTAAATTCTTTTTTAATGAGGCATAAGAAGTGTAGAACATTTTATCTTGTATAAGCTTTACAAAGGAAACAAAACTATATCGTTCAGAACTCTCCCCTAAAAAACTTACTAAAGATTCATTCCACTTTACTCCATATCCGCTTAAATGGTATATAAGCTCATCAGTCTTTTCAAAGATATTTTTTTCAAATTCTGAAAAATTTGAAGTTAAATAATTGTATTTAAGTACAGGAAAAGAGTTTTGTCCTATGAAAAAATCACTCTTTTGCCAAATCCCAGTTATTTTCCCACCTATTATTTCTTTCCTTAGGTTATTGTATTTATCTGTATTTTTAATCTTCAGCATAGCTGTAAAGCTCCTTTATAATATTTGTTGAGCGAATATTTTGTTCTTCAAATAAAATATTATGAAAGCCTGCACATTCAGAACAAGATGTAGAACGTAAATTCATATCAAAAGAATACTCAAAATTTGACAAATAAAAATGTAATACGTTTCCTAATAAAGTAGTAGCCCCATAAATAGCAATATTTTTCATATCCTTCATAATCAATGACAATAATAAATGTAATTCTATATTTTGATCAAAATAATCTTTCCCTATTTTAAAATCCTTGAAATAACTTTTTATATCTCCATCAAACTTAGAAATAATATGATTCTCTAAACATTGATAGCAACCTGTATACCCATGTTTAATACCCGTTAAAAATATATGTTCATTATCTATAATTCCTATTGTATTCTCTTTCTTTAAAGACTTCATCAATTTATTAAAACCCCTTAAATAAGATATATTAGCAAGGTTTTCTATATAATAAATATAATCATAATCTTTTAATATATCTTTTTTATTTCTAATAACCTTGTTGAACTTTAAAGGGCTTTTATCTTCAATAATTATATTCAATTCATCCTGGGACAATAATTTTTCAATAGCCATTACATTTATATCTGGTTCAAAAAATCTCTTTACCATATTCTCATAAACACTGTTGCAAACTACAAAAACCTTTTCTTGGCTAATCTCCATTTGAATTAATCCAAATTGAAGAAGTTGGACAAAATCCTTATAAACCTCATCATCTTCCGATAATACAATCATTCCATCATTTATGAACTTTCTTATAGAACTAACAAAATTATTAGAACTATTGACTTTGTCAATAATTATCTCATTTTTATGGATAAACCCTTTTCTAAGTACAATTTCAATTTCATTTTCTATAATTATAAGGTCCTTTGGCAAAATAAACTTAATTTTTTCCTCCATAATAACCTCCTTTTACTCTCTACCACATATACTTGTAAATATAATGTGGCTGTTAACTCCGTCTAATCCAATTACCTCATTAGCATAGGATTTATCAAAACCAGCAATTTGGCAGCTCGAATAATCCAAGGATGTAACTACTAAATCAAAATTTTGTACCATATCCCCTAATTCTACTAATGTAATAAGTAAAGATAATTCTCCATATTTTAAATAACTTTTATTAATATCAAATTTGTAAAGGACCAAAAAAGAATAGTTTTGATAATCAAAATTACTATGTTCTAAGAATGTCTCTATATTAAAATCACATTTTACTGGATATAGTGTATGAGAATGAGGTTGATATTTATATAATCCAAGTTGAATACCGTTCACTTTATTTATTAAAACATAAATTTCTATTGGATATAATCCACCACCTGACGGATAGTGTCTAGTTGTTGTAATAATTCCATTATAATTTACTTTTCTTTTCCCTAAACCAAAAGAATAATGCATAATAGTAGAGAAATCCTTTTGACCCATATAAATATCTGCAAAAAATCTACTGCTATGCCTTTCTTCTAATACATCAGATAAATATTTTTTAATTCTTTTAGATGGTTTCTTAAGTTCTATCTCGTTTCCATCTAGGATTTCTTCCATTTCCTTAACTTCATTTATTTGTGCCGCTAAATTCATTTCATTGTACATACCAATACTTTTAAAATCATTTAAACGTGTGCTACCTAGATTTAAAAAATACTCTATTGTCAATGATCGAGCATTTCCTTCTAAAACCTGTCCATAGATATGTTTATTATTTTTATTGGAAATATTATAAGGATCTGATTCTACTCTTGTATGCTGGTTTACTAATCCCTTTTTCTTAAAATTAGGCATATAACCACCTTCCTAAAACATTATTTTCTACTTTTTGCTTTAAAATAATATCTTGTTTCAGCAATTATCATTAACAACATTGATGTTATAACGCCTATGAAGACCATATTCTGGTTATTCGCTATTCCTTTATAATTACCGGCTTCCTTACTAATAGCATAAATTTGAATACCAAAAAAACGAACAATATACTCACTTATATCTTTAGCTTTCGCTTCATAATAACCAAATCCAATCCATATAGAACATAAAATCACTGCTAAAATAATACCTGCAATTATTTCAATAATAATTCTTTTAAATTGCTTACTATCCACCTTAACACCCCCACTCTTTTTTATATTGAAATCATTTAAAAATAACTTTTATCTAATTTTCTTAATTTCTTAGTAGATAAAAATAACAATAATAAGCTAATAACAATATATACTAAGCTTAATTTCAAATATTTAAAATTCCACATAGTTTCCCCTGTCCAAATTGTAAAAAAATCATTCATTACATACTTTAAAGGAATATATTCAGCTACTTTTTGAACCTTAGAAGGTAATTCATCAAATTGAATAAATACTCCACTTAGTATATAAAATATGAACATAAGCACTAATCCAAAGGGTAACAAAATCTGAGGATCCTTAAATATAAAACCAATAACACCGCCCATTATCATGAAAACAAACACACACAGTAATGTCTGAATTATAAAGACTAAAAAATACTGAATTTCAGCTATATTTAATCCATAGATTACATATGCAAATATAATATTCATCACAATTCCTAATAAACCAATTAAAAAATGAGCTATAATATCTGATATTATAATCTTTTTAATATTTACATTAAAAAATATTAATCTTAATAAACTATTGTTTTCATAGCTGTTTCCTATCCACATAGGAAAGGAAATTAACGTTAAGGGCATAATTCCCATACCAATAGCAATTAAAAAATATTTATCTATTAAGTAAAAACCTTTCCCTATAGGTATATTCCCATAAGATGTAAGAATAGCAATCATCATAATTATCGGATATATAATAGAAAAGAAAATAGCTAAGGGAATACGAAACATAATTTTTAAATCAATCCATATGTGATTTAACATGCTATTCCAACCTCCTAATTTTCATTCATTACTATATTATAATAGGTGTAAATACTTCTTTGCTGTACTTCATAGGAAATACCTTTCTTTCCAAGCTGTCTTATTAACTCTTCCTGTTTTTCTAAAGAAGATATAACAATACCAACATGTTCATCATCTAAATCTATTAAAATTTCTTCGCCTAAATCTAGCTGTGCTAAAGTATCCTTTTCTATTTTCAACATAGAATGATGAGGAAATTTTTCAGACAGAGTCTGTATTTCACCAAAAAATGCAATTTCACCTTTTTTTAAAACTAATAATTTATTGGCCCAATTAGCTAGCTCTTCAAAGTAATGAGTTACAATTAATACAGTTTTATTTTCCGTTTTATTTTTTACTATATCTAATAACTTCTTTCTCTTTTTAAAATCTAGCCCTGTTGTCAGCTCATCAAAAATAAATAGCGAAGGATTATTACTCATAACTAAAAATACTGTTAATCTTTGTAGCTCTCCCCCAGATAATTCCCCAATCCTTTTTTTTAAACAATCTTCTAATTCATATTGATTAATCATATTTAAAATATTTTTATCAAACTTCACTTGACCAGTTACAATTTGTATAATTTCATAAACTTTCATTAATCCATTATAATGGTTTTCTTGAAACTGTATTCCCAATTGCTCCCTATTAAAATGACGAATAATAGACCCTGTATAAAGTACTTCTTCAATTATTGCATTAATCAATGTGGTTTTACCTGCACCATTTTCCCCTATAATCCCTATTACATCTTTATTATAAATAGATACCTTTTCATTAAAATCTAAAATGGAAGTATTATTAATATTTACCTTTAAATTTTCTATTTCGAGAATTTTATCCATCTAATCAATCCTTCCATGATAAAATCACAAGTTATTTTAACTTGTGATTTTATCATCTTTAATTTTCTACGATTATTCCTTTACTCCTCCAGTTCAGAAATTGCTGCACTACAGCAACAACAGCTACAACTACAACTACAGCTGCAACAACCTGAAGCATAATTCATTTCATTGTTGTCAAATTTTTCAGCACTGTAAGAATTTAGAGAATGTCCTTTAATATTCATTTTTCATCTCCTTCCTATATTATTTTGTTTCTATTGGATATAAGTCCTACCGTCTTAATAGTATATTACCAATACTATTTTGAAGATTCTATCATTTTGGACAGACGACATTGTTAGAGACATAAACAACATGTTAACCAATTTCCTAAATCTTAGCTTCTAAATAATCCTTATATTTCCTTCCAATGGGAATGGGTACTCCAATGCCTTTGAGAAAAATATTATTATTAGGTTTATCAATTTTTTCTATAAAATTCATATTAACTATATATCCTCTATGACATTGAACAAAATATACATCTAGTTTTTCTAAAAGATATTTTAAAGTATAGGATGAAAAACTTAGTTCTTCATTGATAGTTATAATAAATATTTTCCTATTTCTAGATTCAATATAAATAATTTCATCTTGCCGTATAAAATGAGAAGCATGCCTAGATTTTAATTTAAGATATTTACGCCTTTTTTGTTCTCCTATTCCATATTTAATTATAGTTTCTAAAGTTTTTCTTAATTCTTCTTCTTTAAAAGGTTTAATTATGTAATCATAGCAATGCACTTCTTCAAATGCAATTAGTTTCTTAGATGATATAGATGTAATAAATACAATAGGAGTTAATTTATAATTATCCATCTTCCTAATATCTTTAGCTAACTCCAAACCTGAATAACCATTTATTTGAGCTTCTAGTAAAAAAGCATGGCAATAATTATTTCTTGCATATTTTAATGCTTTCTTAACACAATCTATTACTACTGGCTCTATATTAGAATTTATAGAATTTATTATAGTAGATAACCCATTGGCAATTAATAACTCATCTTCAACAATTAATATTTTTGCCATTCGGCTCACTCCTAATTGCTAATAATCCCACATATTACTATTATTATACTTATATTATTTTGAATATTCAATTAATGTACCTATTCTTCTACGTTTGTTAATTTCATACAAAATAGGCTTGTAAATTTAAAGTAGATTTGTTCACATTTGACTATATGGATAAAAAATAAAGACTCTTGCAATTTTTATTTACAAGAGCCTGGAAACAAGGTTATAAATATTTTTTTATTTCTTTTACCTTTGGAACTTTACCTACGGTTTTTACCTGATCATTTATAACAAGAGCTGGAGGATTCATAACACCATAGGCTACAATTTCTTTTAAATCAGCTACTTTTTCTATAGTAGCATCTAATTTTAAGTCTTCTAAAGCCTTATTTAAATTCTTTTCTAATTTATCACATTTAGAACAACCTACACCTAATATTTTTATTTCCATAAGTTTCACTCCCAACTATACAAATATAAAGGAAAAAGCATTAAGTCCGTATCCAACTATTATTATTCCTAATGTTACAATAGCTACAAATGTAATTAATAATTTTGGTTTTACAACCTTACTTAACATTACTAAAGATGGAATTGAAAGAGTAGTTACTCCCATCATAAAAGCTATAACTGTACCAATTCCTACCCCTTTAGCCAACAAAGCTTCTGCTATTGGAAGGGTACCAAATATATCAGCATAAATTGGTATACCAATAAATGTAGCTATTAAAACAGAGAAAGGATTATTTTCTCCTAGAATTTTTTCTATAATAGATTGGGGAACCCAATTATGAATTCCTGCACCTATACCTACTCCGACTAAAATATATGGCCATACCCTACCAACTATATCTTTTACCTGATCCTTTGAAAATTCCATTCTATCTTTACGAGTCATTTCCTCAGGTTCAACCTCAGCACCATCTACTGCCCATACGTAATCTTCAACATACTTCTCCATCTTTAAATTATTAATTAATACTCCTCCTATAACTGCTACAATTACACCTACTACTACATAAACTACTCCAATTTTAGTACCGAAGAAAGACATTAGAAGCATAAGAGATGCCAAATCAATCATAGGTGAAGATATTAAAAATGAAAAAGTAGCTCCTAAAGGTAATCCTGCAGAAACAAAACCTACAAAAATAGGGATACTAGAACAACTACAAAAGGGAGTTAAAATACCTAATAAAGCTCCTAATATATTTCCTTTAACCCCCTTAATACCACCAATAATTTTCTTAGTTCTCTCTGGTGGAAAATAACTTTGGATATAGGATATTAAATAAATCATTACTGATAAAAGTATAAAAATTTTTATAGTATCATAGATGAAAAAGTGAACGCTGCCACCTATACGACTGTCCATAGATAGTCTAAAGACTTTTTCTACTAATAACTCTACTAGATCCCAAAGCCATTTCATCTTAAGTAATTGATCATTTAAAAAACTAAATATAGCCATCTAATCACCACCTTTTATTTTGCTTTAAAACTATGCTATCTTATTTTGAAATTCTCTTATTTTTGTTAGCTATTTCAATATACTTTGCTGCTGCCTTACTTTTCTCCATATCTAATTTCAAAGTAGGATATTCTTCTATGTTTTCAGCTATATCTTTAAGTATATTTTCAAATAATTTTTCTTCAATATTTAAAGAATAGAAAATATATTGTTCTTTTCTCTCATCTTTTACTAACCCTGCATCTCTAAGCCTCCCAAGATGTTTAGACATATTTGGTTGGGATATACCTGTTATGCCACTTAATTGGCAAACACAAAATTCATCATGGTATAAGAGCACCATAATTCTCAGCCTAGTTTCATCTGAAAGTAATTTAAAGTAATTCGTAAGTTTATCCATAATACTCATTCCTCTCTATTTCTACCTTAGTTTCATCTTATCTCCTACAATCTCTTCCCAATTACTAAATATTGGCCTAATTATTTGAGGCCCAATCTTAGATATTATAACTAATTGAGACTCCTCTTCATTTTTATTAGTTAATTTATAATCTATTCTTCTACCAACTACATCAACTTGATTCCAACCGTCTTCAAGCTTGAAAAAACCTTTCATTCTATAACAGTCTTTTTTAATAGTATCTATAAATTGAGTAAGTTGCTCCTTAGTTATATTACCATCATAAGTTAATGTTAAAGTTTTCGGTCTATTTTCTGGAGTATTAGTAGTATCTTCTACTCCAAGCCAGCCTTTTCCTATAAGATCTTTTCCTAGGAAATTATAATCTATCTTACCATTTATAGATTTGACAATAGTCACCTTTTCATTTACCTCTCTAATTTTTTCTTTTACTTTATTTAATTTCTCATTATCTATTAAATCAACTTTAGATATAACTGCTAAATGGCAGAATTTAAGCTGTCTTTCAACAGTTTCTTCCTTTTCTATTTGTTCTAAAAAATTAACTCCATCTACGATACAGATTGCTCCACTATAATCATATACATCACCTTTTGCCACTTCTACTGCATCTAAGAATTCTCCTATATTAGATGGATCTGCCAATCCTGAACTTTCAACAAATACATATTCCATATTTCTATCAGCCATTTCTACTAATGCTGATACAAAAGAAAGTTGTAAACAGGAACAGAATATAGAACCTTTATTTATTTCTACCAGTTCCATTCCTTCCTTTTCTATTATAGGTCCATCTATTCCTACCTTACCAAATTCATTCATTATAACTGCTACTTTATTATCTAATAAATCCTCTAGAACATTAGTAAGAAAAGTAGTCTTTCCTGAACCTAAAAATCCTGTAAGTAAATATAATTTTGTTTTATTTTCCATATTATTCCCTCCTTATATATCTATATGCCCATATGGTTATATAACTATAATAACTTAATATTTCTTTGCTGTCAATAGTTTAATAAGTTTTATTTAAATATTAAAACCAGTAGATACACAGCAGTTTTTATAAATTCATTGTAATCTTTACCTGTAGGATTATCTAGACCCCATTATACTCATATAATATACCTTTGATTTTAAATTTACTTCATATTATTCACATCCTCACCCCTCCTACATACTATGTACTAGCTCCAAAAACAAATATATGCAGGAGGTGAATTTATGGATTGTTGTTGCAACCACCATCATAATCATAGATGTCATCGCTGTGATTGTAAACATGATTTTATAGATTGTCATTGTTCTCCTTTTCATTTAAGATTGTCAGGATTACAAGGAAATCTAAACTTTCAATTATTCCGATTTAAAGGTTGTCCTGTGAAAATTAAACTTGAATGTGGAGAAGGAGAATCTAAAAAAATAGAAGGAAAAATATGCAATGTAGGAACAGACTTTGTAGATATCCGTAAAAGTGATAAAACTGTTACAACTGTTCCTCTAAATAGAATATGTAAAATATATTGGCCAGATAAAGACTGTAGCCCATGCAACAAATGTGGCTGTCACAAGTGTCACTGCCATAAATGTAGACCAGATCATTGCAACTGTGACTAAAGTTAAAAAACCCCCATATTTTCATATGGGGGTTTACTAATTCTACAAAATACTGATGAAACATATATTTTCAATATTAATTTTCCTCGTTTTATCTTTATCTTCAATTTCTTCATTTGTATCTTTTTTCTCTCCTAAATTATTTTCTTCTATATCTTTATCTGCCTTCTTCACTTTTTCAGATGCCTCTTCATTATTATTATCTATATCTCCGTCTTTATCTTTTACTTCGTCATTACTATCTTCATTATATTCATTTATTTTCACTTTAATAAAATCCCTTTCAGAACATAGGAGAGTCCCTTTTAATGGCTCTTCTTCACCTTCAACTTTCACTATAACTTTACAATTTAAGAAATCTAACAGCCTAAAATGAAATGGAATCCCAAAGAAAATATTAAAAAGTTCTGGACTAGAAGCTACTACTTCACCAAAATTCAATGTTAGATTTCTACGGAGACAAGGGTCAATATCGATTAGTTCTTGATGATCCATGTGGGTATTTTCATGGTCATCAGAGATATCTTGTTTCACAAAACAAACTTTATCAAATGGTATAAAATCTTTTTGTCCAATGCTATTTATTTGAAGATAATTTTCCCCTACTTCTTGTAAAGATCCAACTATACTCTTCTTGGGTTCTGGACATTCAACATGGACCCTCATTAACACTCCTCTTAATCTATTGAAATGATTTCGAAGAGGTGCTAAGTTCTCAGGATCCCTTGGACTAGATATAGACAAAAGAATATTATTTAATTCTTCAATACAAACTTGCAACTGCTCTAATTCCTCTGGAGGCAAACTACTATTAGGAGAAGAAAAGTGTTTTGTAGGAAATTCTTTGGGACAAATTTTAGGAATACAAAAATTGTCACCTATATCTGATGCTGGTATTTCAGCTGGACAACAAAATTTATGATTTTTCTTCATTTTCAACACCTCCTATTTTAAAGCAGTTACTAGGATTCTCTAAAGCTGCTAAGTCATCATCTTCTTCATCTAAAACCCTCAGTATTCCCCACACTCCTAATTCAATATCCCAACGAATATTTCCAGACCGATACATATAGTCTCCAGGTAACCCCAGAAAACCTCCTGCACCATCTATAACCTGAATATCCTGTACAGCCCCTGCTATATTTTGTCCTTTTGCTGAAACAATAGCTGAATCTAAATCATTTCTGTCTCTTAGCCATTTGTGCCCATGAAGTACAAAGGTATGACTTCTTGCTCTATCAGCAGGATGAATTAGGCGAATGGTCACTGGATCACCAACATGAGCCATAAATATAGGTGTCGAAGGATCTCCATGGACTTTTGAACTAAATACCTTTGAGACATCTGGATTCTCTTTTAAGCGATGACTAAATCGCTCTGCTCGATAATTAAATCCTCTTGAACCTTGATCTTCAAAATCCTCTACTTCCTCTCTTTCAAGGAAAATTGGTTCCGGGTCAATGATTAAATCTCCTTTCTCATCTACTAAACGTACACCATCATGCATTACTATTACAAACTCCCTAAACTCTCCTAATAAAGGATTAGAAATAATGACCTGACTTCCAGTTTTCACTTCTTGGCGAGTTACAGGATGCAAGTATTTAGAACCCTTCCTTTCAGCAATGAAAGTACCAAAAGCACCATGGTGACGATGATTACGAAGATCAGCCATATCCCATAAGCTACATACTCCTAAATCTTCATCTACATACCAACGATAGGTTATACTTTCTCCTGGTCCTACAGTTTGATCTAAATTAAAGCCTACAGTTGCACCATCAGAACCTTTCACATCATATTGAAGAAGTTGAGGGTGTAATGAGATACGAGAAGATGTTGGAAATTCTGCTTCTACTGGTACACCAGGATATCCGTGAACTCCTTCATTATGAAATTCTTCAGGAAGTATATTGTGAAGAGTAACTTCTATACATTCCCCAGCATTTCCACGTAGTACAAGTGGTTCCGGATTTAGAGAACCATTTAATATTTCCGGTACATCCTCTTCAAGAGCAAATACAATTCCAAAGGGGTCATGGTCACCTGCTTCGTTATAAACAATAGGTGTTTGTAAGGCTACAACACTATATTCCCTTACTGGAGCATCCTTTGGACAAGGACATCCAGGGGAAATAGCCTTAGGAGGTTTCCGTCCCGTTGGAGAAGGTAATAGTTTTTTACGTTCAGGCGGTTCTAGTCTATCTGGTAAAGGCATTAAATGAGGTACTTT
>NFYZ01011641.1_pt1 | contig 11919 bp, 11 predicted proteins | sample 1092561 | NCBI WGS metagenome assembly NFYZ01 (sample SAMN03609887, study PRJNA323583) | gut metagenome | isolation source: feces | host: Rattus norvegicus | place: Malaysia | collected 2013 | reverse complement strand
TCTAGTAGTTGCTTATCAAAGCCCATTCTAGTACTTTTTCCTCCTGCCAATACTACAGCAGTTCCAAACTTTTTCATAGGCATCCCCTACCTTGCACATTCATCTGCTTTTCCTGTTAATATTTCTAAACCGTGATGAACACTGTCTATTATATAATCTAAAGATTCTTTTACAGCCTTTGGACTACCTGGTAAATTTATTATAAGGGTTTCTCCCCTTATACCAGATACTGCTCTTGAAAGCATAGCCCTTGGAGTAATGCTAAGGCTATAATATCTCATAGCCTCAGCAATACCATTAGCCATTCTATCACAAGCCTTTATAGTAGCATCGGGAGTTACATCTCTTTTACTAAATCCTGTCCCCCCTGTAGTTAATATTAAATCTAAATTTAAATCATCTGTCATATGAATTATCTCTTTTAACAATATATCCTCTTCATCTGGGACTACAATGTGCTCTTCAACTTTATATCCTTTTTCATCTACTACTTCAGCTATTAACTTTCCACTTAAATCTTCTCTTTCTCCTTTAGAACCTTTATCACTTGCAGTTATTATTCCTACCCTAAACATTTTTTAGCCTCCCCAAGGAAGATTCATATATCCTTTCCATTAAATCAGCTCCCTAGTTTTTCTATTTTTACAGCAGCTACTTTTAGTTCTGGAATTTTTGCTATTGGGTCTAGTTTAGTATTAGTTAAATAATTAGCCGCACCTTTTGCAAAATGGAAAGGCATAAATAATACATTCTCATCAATTATATCTGTAATTTTTACTAATGTAGTTACTTCTCCTCGCCTAGAGGATAATTTAATTTCCTCACCATCTACTATACCTAATTTATTAGCTGTTACCTTATTTATTTCCACATAAGAATGTGGTGACATCTTATTTAATCCTTCAACTCTTCCTGTCATAGTTCTAGTATGATAATGGTATAAATTTCTTCCAGTAGTAAATATATAAGGATATTCTGAATCAGTTTTTTCCGCACTGCCTACATGGGCAATAGGCATAAACAAACCTTTTCCTCTTGACACAGCTGTCTTATGAAGATATTTAGTGCCCGGATGTTCTTTATTTGGACAAGGCCATTGTAATCCATACTCTTCTAATCTTTCATAATCTATACCTGCATATTGAGGTGTAACAGTCCCTATTTCGTTCATTATCTCTGAAGGATGATAATACTTTTTATCATAACCCAATTTATTCATAATTTCCATTATTATTAACCAATCTGGTTTAGAGTCTCCAATGGGCTCAATACCCTTTCGAACTCTTTGAACTCTTCTTTCTGTATTAGTAAAGGTGCCATCCTTTTCAGCAAAAGAGGCAGCTGGTAAAACTACATCTGCCATTTCTGCAGTTTCCGTTAAGAAAATATCTTGAACTACCAGAAAGTCTAAATTATTAAGAGCTTTTCTAACATGGTTTATATCTGGGTCTGAAACCATAGGATTTTCTCCCATTATATAAATAACCTTTATATTTCCTTCTTCAGCTTCATCAAGTATCTCCGGTATAGTAAGGCCTACATTAGTTGAAAGGTTAACCTTCCATTCATCTTCAAAAACTTCCACTACTTCTGGTTTAAATACTTTTTGATATCCTGGTAAATCTGCTGGTAATCCTCCCATATCACAAGCACCTTGAACATTGTTTTGTCCTCTCAGGGGATTTACTCCTGCAGATTCTATTCCCACATTACCACAAAGCAGTGCAAGGTTAGATATGGACATTACAGAATTAGTACCTGTTGTATGCTGGGTAATACCCATAGCATAGAATATTCCTGCTTTATCAGCCTCTGCATATATAGTTGCTGCCTTGACTATATCTTTTTTGTCTACACCACATATCTTTGCAACCTTTTCAGGAGTATATTCTCTAACAGCCTCTAATAACTCTTCAAAATTTTCCGTTCTTTCATCAATATAATCCTTATCAAATAAACCTTTTTCAATAATTACATTCATCATCCCATTTAGTAAAGCTATATTAGTTCCTGGTTCTATTTGTAAAAATACATCTGCATATTCTGCTAATTCAATCTTCCTTGGATCTGCTACTATTAATTTTGCTCCTTTTTTCTTTGCCCTTTTCATATATGTGCCTATTACAGGATGATTTTCTGTTGTATTAGAACCTATAACAAACATAGCATCTGTATCTAGTATTTCTTCTATACTATTGGTCATAGCACCACTACCTAATGTTGTTGCAAGCCCTGCAACTGTTGATGAATGTCAGAGCCTAGCACAATGATCCACATTATTAGTTCCTATTACTGCTCTAAATAACTTTTGAAAAAGATAATTTTCTTCATTGGTACATCTTGCAGAAGTTAACCCCGCAAAAGTTTCAGAACCATATTCTTTCTTAGTTTTATTTATATTGTCTGCAATAACTTTATAAGCTTCTTCCCATGTAGCCTCATGAAACTTTCCATCTCTTTTTATAAGAGGTCTTTTCAATCTATCAGGGTGATCTATAAACTTATAACCAAATCTTCCTTTTACGCATAAAAGTCCTCCGTTGGCAGCTCCATTTGCTGGCTCTACTCCTACTACCTTATTATCCTTTACTAACAAATCCATTTGACATCCTACACCACAATAGGAACAGGTAGTAGTTACTTTTTTTGTTTCCCAGTATCTAAATCTTTCTTTTGTCCTAGGCATTAATGCACCTACTGGACAAACAGCCACACAATTCCCACAAGAAACACATTCCGATTTTGCTAAGCCTTTATCAAAAGGAGCAACTACCTTTGTGTCAAATCCCCTATTTTCTAGACCTATTGCATTAGTTCCTTGTAGTTCTGAACAAACCTTAACACATTTACCACAAAGTATACACTTATTAGGATCATAGGTATAGAAATGGTTAGAATTATCTATTGGAGCATTCCTTTTTTCCCCTATATAGCTTCCTTCTTTTATTCCATATTCGTAGGCATAATCTTGCAGCTTACAATCCCCAGACTTTTCACAGTCAAGACATTCTAAGGGGTGATTGGAAACTAATAAATCTAATAAATCTTTCCTAGCCTCTACGACTTTTTCACTATGAGTACTTATAGATATATTATCCTCTATTTTTGTCGAACAAGCAGTCACCAATTTATTCCAACCCTCTACCTCCACAAGGCATAATCTACAGGCTCCTTCAGACTTTAGCCTATCATCATGGCATAGAGTTGGAATCTCTATGCCTATATTTTTACAAGCATTTAGTATTGTTGTTCCTTTTTTCACTTTATGCTTTTTGCCATTTACTATTATTTCAATCAATTTTACTCAGCTCCTGCCTTACTTTTTTCTAGTATCTATTTCTTCTATCTTAGCAATAATATCATCTAAGCCTAAGGCTTCTTTCCAAGTAGCTTCATAAAATCCATTCTCATCTTTTTTATAAGGAACTTCTGGTTCATCTAGATATAATAACTCAGTAGTTAGCCTTCCCTTTAAGCAAAGAGGTCGTCCATTAGATGGTGATTTAGCCCTAACAGCTATATTCTTATTGTTTTTAGACAAGACTTCAAACTCACAGCCATATTGGCAAACATTACAGGATACATCTTTTATATCTCCATCCCAAATCCTAGTTTTACCTAGTAGTCTTTTATCTAATAAGGCCCCTACTGGACAAACAGTTACACATCTATTGCAAGATACACATTTTGATTCATCAAAAGAAAAATCTGCATCTAAAACTATTCTTGTGTCAAACCCTCTTTCTGCAAAAGACAATACTTTTCTATCGCTAACTTGGTCACAAGTTCTTACACATTTACCACAAAGAATACATTTACTATCATCTTTCAAAATGTATGGACTGGAGGTATCTACAAAATTTGATCTTTTAGCTCCACTGTGTTCCCTAAATTTCACATCATATCTATAAGCATATTTCTGTAATAAACATTCCCCAGCCTTCTGACAGGTTAAACAATCATTAGGATGATTATCTAAAAGAAGTTGTAAAATATCCTTCCTTACATTTACAACCTTCTCTGATTCAGTATGGACAACTATTCCTTCTTCTACTTTTGTAGAACAAGCAGTAACTAGCTTATTCCAACCTTCTACTTCTACTAGACATAATCTACAGGCAGCAACTATTTTTAAATTAGAATCATAACATAAAGCTGGTATTTCTATTCCTATTTCCTCTGCTGCCATAATAATTGTATAATTCTCAGGTACTGTTAATTTTTGACCATCTATAGTAAGAGTTATATTCTTCATTTTTCCCCTCCTTATCCTATTTCTTTATTACTGCACCTACAGGACAATCTTCAATACAAGTTCCACATTTTATACAAGCTTCTGTATCTATTACATGTCTTTCTTTCACTTTACCAGATATACATGAAACTGGACAATTTCTAGCACATTTTGTACATCCAATACAATCTTCTGTTATAAAATATTCTAATAACTCTTGACAAGTTCCTGCAGGACAACTTTTATCTTTTACATGGGCCTCATATTCATTTCTAAAATACTTCAATGTAGATATAACTGGATTAGCTGCAGTTTGACCTAAACCACAAAGAGATGAAACAGTGATCGTTTCTGATAATCTTTCCAACTTTTCTATATCCTCAAGAGTTCCCTCTCCTTCAGTTATTCTATCTAGGGCTTCTAACATTCTTTTAGTACCTTCCCTACAAGGAACACACTTTCCACAGGATTCCTCTACAGTAAAATCTAAAAAGAATCTAGCTATATCTACCATACAATTGTCTTCATCCATTACAACCATTCCACCAGAGCCCATTATAGAACCAAGTTCTCCTAAGGATTCAAAATCTACTGGTGTATCTAAATATTCTGTTGGTATACAACCTCCTGAAGGTCCACCTGTTTGAATTGCTTTAAACTCTTTGCCTTCTGGTATTCCTCCACCTATATCAAATATTATATCCCTTAAACTAACTCCCATTGGTATTTCAACTAACCCAGTGTTTTTTACTTTTCCACCTAAAGCAAATACTTTAGTTCCTGGTGATTTTTCCGTTCCTATACCTTTAAACCAGTCTACGCCCTTTTGAAAAATAACTGGTATGTTTGCAAAGGTTTCCACATTATTAATAATAGTAGGTTTTCCCCATAATCCCTTATGGGCAGTTCTATGAATTTTAGCCCTAGGCATTCCTCTTCTGCCTTCAATAGATTCCATAAGGGCAGTCCCTTCACCACAAACGAAAGCCCCTGCTCCTAATCTTAATTCAATATCAAAATTAAAATCAGTACCAAGAATATTTTTACCTAGAAGTCCATATTCTTTTGCTTGTTCTATAGCTATTTCTAATCTTTTTACGGCTATAGGATATTCTGCCCTTACATATATATAACCTTGATCAGAGCCAATTGCATATCCATTAATAGCCATAGCCTCCAATACAGAGTGAGGATCTCCTTCCAAAATACTTCTATCCATAAAAGCACCTGGATCTCCTTCATCTGCATTACATATTATGTATTTCTTATCTGCTGGATAATTATAAGCTGTCTCCCATTTTCGACCTGTAGGGAAACCTGCTCCTCCTCTACCTCTTAAGTTTGAGTCCTTCACAAAATCAATAACTTCTTTTTGTGTCATCTCTGTTATAGACTTTGCCAAGGCTTGATAACCTTCCATAGCAATATACTCTTCTATATCCTCAGGGTTTATAAGTCCACAATTCCTTAAAGCAACTCTCTCTTGCTTTTTATAAAAGTTAACTTCTTGAACTGGTACTACTTTCTCGTCTTCATAGGCTTCTTCAAACAATAATCTTTTTACAACTTCACCTTTAACAAAATGTTTTTCTACAATTTCATCAACATCTTCTAACTTTACATGACTATAAAATATACCTTCTGGATATATAACAATATTGGGACCCGCTTCACATAGCCCGAAACAACCTGTAAGAACAACTTTAACCTTATCTTCCAAACCTTTCTCTTTAACGTTTTCCTCTAATAATATTCTAATTTCATCTCCTTTTGAGGAATGGCAACCAGTTCCACCACAAACCATAACATGTATTGGATAAGTCTTTTTTATCTCTTTCTCTATTGAAAAATCTTCTTTTCTAAGTTCAATTTGCGATAATTTTTTTTCTCTTATTTTATTTAAGTCTTTAATTGTTATCATATATATTCACCTCCAAATTATCTATATTTATTTAGTATCTCTTCAACTTCACCTTTTTTTAATTTTCCATAAACATCATCATTAATTACCATTACAGGTGCTAATCCACAAGCTCCTAAACAACGGGTATCTTCTATGGAAAATTTCCCATCTGGAGTGGTTTCTCCTACTTCTATACCAAGTATTTCTATAAGCTCGTCCAATATATCCTGAGCACCTTTTACATAACAAGCTGTACCTAAACATAAACTTATTTTATTTTCTCCCTTTGGCATTAGGGAAAATTGGGAATAAAAAGTGGCTACACCATATATCTCTGATAAAGATATATTTAATTCCTCTGAAATTAATTCTTGTATTTCTATTGGTAAATACCCAAAAGAGTCCTGTGCTGCATGAAGTGTAGACATTAAAATTCCCTTTTCATCTTTGTTTTTTCTCATGTTATTCCTAAGTTCTTTTACCTTTTCTTCATTTGCATCCCAGTCAAATTCAAATACCATATAATCCCCCCTCATTATGAAAACACTTTATAAAAAGACAGTATTAAATTAAGAATACTGTCTTTTATTCCAGTACATGCACTATTATTTAATATATTTTATTTAAATTATTTAATACAATATTACTGTACTTTTCGACAATTGTCAATAGTCAAAAATTTAACAATCTTTTTTATCTATTAAATTTTCTTGCTAAAATAAAATTATTAAATAAATTATATATATAGCTAATAGTAGGCCTCCTAATTTTCTATCTATTTCATTTTTAAAAATCCCTTTAAAAACAAAAAGTAACATTACTAATAATGACATAGGCAGATCTAAAAAGACCGTTTGACGCTGAACTATAAGTCCATTGTCAGATACTAAAGAAGAAGTCCCTAGGACTACAGTTAGATTTAAAATATTTGCACCTAAAATATTTCCAACAGATATACTATCCTCATCTTTCATTATTGCCGATATAGAGGTTACAAGTTCAGGTAAAGAAGTACCTATTGCTAAAAGAGTTAAACTAACTACTTGCTTAGGCATTTTAAGAATATAGGCAATTTTTACTCCCGTATCTACAAGTATATGAGCCCCTATTACTATAAACCATGATCCTATTATAAATTTAATTATATTTATAATATTTTCTCTTTTACTAAAGGTTTTTTTTACTTTCTTATTTTTATTAATATCATTTTCTTTTAATTCAAATATATTTAATCCTATAAATACTAAAAACAATAAAATAAGTATTAAACCTTCTTTATGAGTTACTACCCCATTTAGTGCAAAAAAGAAAAAAACAATTAGATAAGCTATCATCATAAAGCCTTTGACACCAAAAAATTTATTTTTTATTTTTATTGGCTTTATTAAAGCACATATTCCTAGTACAAAAGAAATATTACATATAGTAGAGCCTATAGAATTACCAAGAGCCATATCTGAATATCCTTCATTACTAGCTACAGTAGATACAAAAAGTTCCGGTAACGTAGTAGCTATACTTACAACTGTTGCACCAACTATAGCAGAGGGGATTCCAGTTTTATAGGCAATCCATACTGCACCGTCTATAAAAAAATCCCCACCTTTTATTATTATACATAAGCCTATTGTAAAAAACAAAAATGTTAATCCTGTTTCCATCTTTTCACCAGCCATCTCAATAGTATATTAATATATTTATATTGTTTTGATGGCCTCAATATTACAAACTAATTTTTAAAATAAATTACTTAATCCTAAAAAAATGAGAATTAAACCGGAAATCCAGGATAAATTTATTTTAGCTTTCGAAATTATTTTATTTCCTATATGAAAGCCTGAAGTTATAGCTAATATATTTATAAAAAAGAAGCTGACTAAAACTTCTTTTATATTTATGCTACCTAAGCTACTTCCAAATCCTACTGCAAGGGCATCTAAAGATAAAGCTATAGCTAAATATATTGACTCATTTAAATCAATATCTCCTGATTTATTTATATCTGCTTTTGTTCCATCAATTGCTATATCTATTATTATTTTTATATTAGGAAATTCAAACTTTATTTTTTTATCTCTGGGTTTTCCTTTTTTCAAAAAGCTTTCTAAAATACTATCTAAAAGGTAATATAAGCCTAGAATTACTAATATTATTAAGCTTATAATAGAAGCAGTATTTTCATGTAATACATTTTTTACAGTGCTACCAAAAAATATTGCTACTGCAAGGAAAGTCGTACAGACCATATTTATAGCCAATAAAGACTTTTTAGGAAGCCCTATATTTTTTGTACCATAAGCTAGGCCTATGGCAAAAGAATCTAAACTAATTGCTAAAACCATCAACAATGATTCTACCATTTTATCACTTCCTTAAATTATATGACTATAAATATAGTATTCATTTAGGATGAAAATGGACACAAAAAAACCGACCCCTAAGTCGGTCTACAACATAAAACTCCCTCTAAAACTATTCTAGCTTTTCCTCCTACTTTTACTATGAAATCATTGTTTTTCTCCTGAATTTCACAGTAAAGCACACTTGGTCTTCCTAAAACTTCTCCTTGTATAGCTTTTATTTCATTTGAATTTATTAATTTATTTTTCTTCAAAAAGTACATTAAAGCTCCATTGGCAGTGCCAGTTGCTGCTTCCTCATTAATTCCTACAAAAGGTGCAAAATTTCTTACATACACTTTATCACTATTGGCATTTGGTAAATGGAAAACATGAATTCCTGTAATCTTTAATCTTTCAGATATCTTTGATACTTTTCTAAAATCTACTATTAAATTATCTAAAGTCTTTTTCTCTTTCAATGGAAGGATAAGATCTGGTACACCAGTAGATATAATTTCTGGATATATAAATTTTTCCCCTATTCCAATATCCTCTTTCTCTATATTTAATGCATATAATAATTCTGTTAAGTCGTTAATCTTACCTAAGGAATCAGGATTTTTTTGTTCCATAAAAACTTTATCTATATTACCATCAGTATAAAATAGCTCTACTGGCAATTCTCCTACTTTAGTTTTTTGAATAACTCTCTTCCTTCCATTTTCAATTGGTGAAATATAATTCATTTTACCTAATGTATAAAATGAGCCAATAGTTGCATGTCCACAAAGTTCTATTTCACAACATGGAGTAAAAAATCTAGTTTCAAACTTATCTTTATCTATTGGAATAATAAATGCTGTTTCACATAAATTCATTTCGTTAGCTATACGTTGCATATCTTTTTCATCTAATCCTTTTGCATAAGGTACTACACCTGCTGGATTCCCTTGGAAAGCATTTTCTGTAAATACATCTACTTGATAGATATTTACCTCCATTAAATCATCCACTCCCTTTTATTTTTATATGGTTAAAATGTTTCACGTGAAACATTTTAGCTTAAAAACATTTCTAAAATTCTTTCCAAATCTTCATCCCCATAGTATTCAATTTCGATTTTACCCTTTTCTCGTCCAGGGAATATAGATACCTTTGTCCCTAAAACACTCATTAAATTTTCTTCAATTTCTACAAGGAATGGATCTTCCTTCTTATATGCTTTTTTCTTTTTAACTGGTTTATTAGAATCTTTCACTAATTTTTCTGTATCTCTTACATTTAACTTATTATTTATAATTTTTTCCGCAACCTTAATTTGACTTTCCTCATCTTCTATAGCCAATAAGGCCCTCCCATGTCCACTAGATAATTTCCCTTCAACTACATAATTTCTTACTTTGTCCTCAAGGTTTAATAATCGAATAGTATTGGCTATATAAGATCTGCTTTTACCTATAATTTTTGCCACCTCTTCTTGAGTATAGCTATAATTTTTCATTAAATCATCGAAGGCTTTTGCTTCTTCTATAGAATTTAAATCTTCTCTTTGAATATTTTCTATTAATGCTAATTTTGTAACCTCTACTTCTTCTACATCTTTTATTATGCAAGGTATCTTTTCCAAACCAGCTTTTTTTGTTGCATGCCACCTTCTTTCTCCGGCTACTATTTCATACTCTTTACCTTTTTTTCTAACTATAATTGGTTGAATAACTCCATAATTTTTGATAGAATGCTTTAGTTCTTCTAATGCTTGTTTATCAAACTCCTTTCTTGGTTGATTTTTATTAGGTTTTATTAGAGAAATATCAATATTTACTATTGCATTTTTATCCACTTCATTACTTACCATTTTTTCTATAGGTTCTTCAGGAATTAATGCTGATAAACCTTTACCTAACCCTCTCTTTTTAGTAGCCATTATAATTTTCCTCCCTACTTAACTCTAAAAATTCCTCACCTAAATCCATATAAGCTTCTGCACCCTTTGATTTTGAGTCATAATCTATAACTGATAATCCATAACTTGGTGCCTCTGCTAATCTAACATTTCTAGGTATAATACTGGTATATACTTTACCTTTAAAATATTTTTTTACCTCATCTACAACTTGTATAGAAAGATTAGTCCTTCCGTCAAACATACTTAATATAACACCTTCTATTTCCAAATTAGGATTTAAACTTCTTTTTACTAAAGAGATTGTATCAACTAATTGACTAACACCTTCTAAAGCATAATATTCACACTGTATTGGTATAATTACACTTTTAGAGGCAACTAGAGCATTAATACTTAATAACCCTAAAGATGGAGGACAATCAATAAAAATATAATCAAACTTTCTATCTAATCTTAATAAAGCTTGTCTTAAAATAATTTCTCTATTTTGCGCATTTGTTAATTCAATTTCAGCACCAGCTAAATCTACATTAGCTGGAATAATAAATACATTTTCAGCACTAGTTTCTATAATTATATCGTCTGGCTTTACTTTATTAATAAGCATATCATATATAGAAATATCTAAATTTTTCTTATCTATTCCTAATCCACTAGTGGTATTTCCTTGTGGATCTCCATCAACTATTAAAATTTTCTCTCCTAGTTTTCCTAATGCCGAACTTAAGTTAATAACTGAAGTTGTTTTACCTACTCCACCTTTTTGATTAAAAACTGATACAATATAAGACATTCTTTCAGCTCCTATAACAAATATATTGATTCTATTATATACTATATCTTAATATATAAGAAAATAAAATAGGGTTTGCATAAAAAAAAGAGGCTCTTAAGCCTCAATAGTAATCTATCTTTTATTTCCATCTTTTGGTATGCGAACTACAACTTCAACAAAATCTCCTTTATCCTGTTCATCATAAGTAGCATTTAAACCACTTTTCTTTATTTCAGTATATGCATTTTTAATAGTATTTAAATATATTCTTAAATTTATTAATCCTTTTATATTTTGTTTCCTTTCTTCCTTCTCTTCATCCTTCGTCATGTCGTCTAATATATCTTCCACAAGCTTTTCAGTTCTTTTTACAGTTAAATCATCTTGAATAATTTTTTCTAATACTTCACGTTTTAATTTATCATCAGGTATTCTTAAAAGTGTTCTTGCATGTCTTTCAGTTAAATTAGTATCTAAGATCATTCTTTTAATATCATCTGGTAGTTTCAAAATTCTAAGTTTGTTTGCTATAGTAGATTGACTTTTGCCTAATTTTTTAGCCAGCTGACTTTGGGTAAAACCATGATCTTTTATTAAATTACTATAGCCTTCAGCTTCCTCAATAAAATTTAAATCTTCTCTTTGAAGATTTTCAATTAATGCTACCATAGCAGAATCTATGTCTCTATAATCAAGAATAATCACAGGTACCTCATTTAACTTGGCCAATTTCGATGCTCTAAGTCTTCTTTCACCAGC
>NFYZ01008621.1_pt1 | contig 11925 bp, 10 predicted proteins | sample 1092561 | NCBI WGS metagenome assembly NFYZ01 (sample SAMN03609887, study PRJNA323583) | gut metagenome | isolation source: feces | host: Rattus norvegicus | place: Malaysia | collected 2013 | reverse complement strand
AGATTACTCCAGGTGGTACAGGATTAAGTGAGACTGTTTACAACAAGAAGTTAAGAGTCGAATACTTATTAAAACACAAACTTCAGTATGAGATGAAACATCCTACAGTTGTGGACAACATAACTGTTAAAGGTAATCCTGTAGTTTACGTTAAATTCAAGGTCAACGCTGATGCTGTTTCCTTTAAACAAAGAGGTTAGGATATGCCGTCTTTAATTGCCAGTAATTATGACACTACTACCCTATTAGGCTCTCAGTTAGGTCTGTCTACATTACTTCCTATTGATCTACCTTCTAACTTTGAATGCACCCTCAATAATCATCTCCAGATTCAGCCCAATGTAGCTCCAGCTAGCTTACCACGTCTTCGCTACTTCGGTGTAGGATTAGGTGGTTCTTATAACGCTAATGATAAGAACCTTATCTCGGTGTATAACCCGAGCCGTACTGATATGAACCTCTATAGTCTTATCCCAATTCGCTGTCGTCCGGTGGATGAAGACTTAACTCCTGCTGAGAGAGCTAACTATCGTTTAAGAACTCGTACTACTTTATCTGACGGTAATGAATACTTCTTATACTACCTGAAGGTATTATCCTTTACACAACCAGTACAATTTAAACGCATCGATCCTGCTACCGGTAGAGAGGAAGCTTATGAATTAGATCCTTCTAATTTACAGCCTACTCCAACTAAACCTTCTACTGATTTAGTCTTATCCTCTGACACTGCAGAAGTCGTTGCTTACTGTCCTACTGAGGTGACGGTTGAAGCCAGTGAAATTTTAGAGTACATCAACGTAGCTTATAACGGTAATGGCTTATATGCTCGTATCTCTGAAGTTGGTTTCTTCACTGGTGACGATGCAATTGTCACCGGCGCTACCGGTCAGGGTACTGAGATGACTTATACTGAAGCAATTTACACGATGTTGTATAACCATATGACCTGGCAAGGTGTTTCTCTTAATGCTGAAGGTATGAAATTTGTCGCACCGATCGAAATTACTTCGACTGGTATTTATGAAGCTTAACATTGTGTATTACCTAAGTTGAGTGTAGAGTACCGAGGGAATATCCTCGGTACTCTAGTTTAAGGAGTTTAATTATGTCTACACGGCTTTATGACGATGACTACTTTGACATCTACGGAGTACTAGTGGCTAACTTTATTAAGTTTAATTTTAACCATATGCCCATCCACTACTCCATCGTTAAGGATGCTCTTAAGACTAAGTTTAAGATCCTTGAATTAACCTGGGATAATCTAGTCGTTCATACTTATCAAGGCACTGCTACCTTCAACACTTATGATTTCATATCCAGTATCCGTGCTGGTTATATAACCACGAATTTATATCCTCAAGTTCCTAAGGTATCAAGCATGCATGGTGTGAAGCAACACCTCATCCGTGCGGAGGATAACATAGTGATCAAAGCTAAACATCATTATCTCTTCGTTAGACCTCAGGACAATTCGTTGTATGTGGGATACTGCATTGACGTAGTTAAAGAACAGGCTCTTATTATTCCGGAGAAGGTAAAACTAAGCGGCTGGGTTACAGATGAGCAGATAGTGAAATCTCCTGTCAACTTACTTAAGTCAACAGTAGTTAAAGATCTTGGTTTCTCTGAAACTGCCAAGCTCTTAAAACAGCTATACGAAACAGATCGGATCATCGCTAAGAAGAACACTATCGCTAACCTTAAGGGTTATGGTAACGTAATTGTTGATCATCTCTCTATCACGGATAATGTCGTTAAGATCTATTACCGTGTCTTAGATAACAACACCGTAGACCAGAACAATACTCTCTACCGTGCTTCATTAAAGGACTTCCTTAAAGCTAGTAACATCGAACTCTAACCTAAGAAATAAAGTAAAGGAAGCTACTCCCCCTTAAGGGGGAGTAGCTCCTGATGGATTAAATAGTGGATTAAATAAGGGTGCCGTTGCTTACAGTAGGATATGTGCCACTGCTTCCAGTAACATCCGACTCTGCAGCACCAGTAGGAACGATCTGAGCCGAACCAGGCTGTAAACGATCGTAGTAAGCCTCGGTGCCACCGGAGTTGAGAGAACGGAACTGAGTGAGAGAGCCTTCCACACCAGAGTTGGCACCAGTAGCTTCGTAGTGTAAACCACCGAAGTTCTGAATGTCGCTCTGAATAGCGGTGCTTGGATCCACAGTACCTGCATAACCAGGGAGGGAGAAGTCGTAAGCGATACGCTCCATCTGAAGCATACGTGCTACACGATAACCTAACTCACGAGTGTTCTCATTGTGCTGGATGATACCAGAGAAGGAGACAGAACGCTCCTTCAATTGTACAGTACCAATAGTTCTTTCCATACCGATTTCGCCGATTTCACGAGGCACCATGTTGGTAATAACCACGGCGTCGTAAATACGATCAGGTAAACCAGAAGGATCGAACTGAATGAACAGCATACTCATCGAGTAAGCGGAAACATACCAACCAGGAATATCAGAGTTATCTGATAACTTGGAAGGTAAGTTAGAAGCATTAGTATCAGGATGCTGAATGTCAAACATCCAGGTACGGAATAAGTTCCATACCGGTAAACCCGGATACTCCTGGAAGGTAGCAGTCGGATTGACTGGGCCTCTAGTAGTACGGGTAGGAGTGGCTAAGGTCTGACCGTCATGGAAGGTATAAGCATCCTGCATCTCTAGAGTATAGCTGACATCGATGCCAGTAATAGACTTAGCGTGAGTCTCCATAAGAGCCTTTAGCATCTCCTGGAGCTTAGGATACGGATCCCACATGGATGGTACAGATAAGACCACAGGTACAACCGGGTTGAAGACAGCAGGGGTTGCACCGTCCAACTTAGCCATACGAATACCAGTACCGAGCTGACCCGAGCGGGCTACGTTGGAGACGAGTGAACTAGGTGCGACGCCGAGAGAAGTAGCATTCTCCAATAAAGCGTCGGACATAAATTTTGAACGCTTATAATCGGTAGCCATTTAAACTATTCCTCCGCATCGCTATCAGGGTTATAACCATTACGATAGCACTCAATATCAATCTTCCAGACACGCTGTTGAGGATTACCCCACAAACGAATAGTGCAGTGAGCTATGTAACCGATAGCTGCTTCCTCCTCAGACTGGGAGAAGGTAACATCGAACTGGAACATGCCGTTCAGCATAGCAGAAAGATCGTTGGTCACTGAGGTAGTAGCACGTGCAGATAGAGTCTCGAACGGAAGCTCTACACCTGCATAACGAGCCCAGTTGTAACGTAAGATATGCTTACAGTAGACAACTGCGTCAGTATACAGAGCAGAAGTTAAGACAGATGTGTCGTAACGGTACACAGTACGCATAGCAGGCCAGTGAATACCGGTCTGATCGTAGTACTGGATATAGTTGAGACCACTATCCCAAGACTGTTGTTTACGATCAGGGTCAGAAGCAGCCCAGTTCCACTCGTTGAAAGTCTCGATCGCAGCATTTGGTAAACCTGCAGCCTGACCTGTGATAGCAGTAGTGGACTGATACTGTGACTTCTTCAACATCACGTCATATGTGAACGGAACGATACCGTCGTACTCGCTGTCAGCCAGATAACCAGCATGCTGATAGATTTCAGCACGACAGCACTCAGTACCCTTAATTGTGGACTCAGGTTGTAATAAGCAGTCAGCATACAGAGAGGATCCCCAAGATGTTACGAGTAATCGTTACTTACTCTCTACTAGTTCCCTAGTAGTTCAGACTATATCACCATCTCCCTAGCTGTAAAGAGATGCTCCTCTTTTCGAGTTCACTTGAACTCTACTCTACTCGGTTACTCACTGACACTGAGCTGTCAGCTACCCTTTCGATAGTCGTTAGGCTTTTAACTTAGCACGGTAGTTCATCCTTGATAAGGACTTTACCCGTTTAGAGGAGTTATTCAACTAGTGTCACCACTAGCAGCCACAGGTTAAGTTTATGGAAAGGTCTTCTTCTTCTGTATTTAGGCGTCCCATATTAGCATCCTGAGTAGACAAGATCACCTTGAAGGCATCGTGCTTACCTAAGAACCCGATCATGGACTCCTTAGTCTCCAAGGATACACCGGTATCGATCATGTGGGTAAACTGATAACGTGCCTGGTCGATGATCTTCGGATAAACTAATTTATCCAAATACTGTCTAGTTAAAGCTTCAATAGCTTCATCAGTCATGGTACCATCAGTACCACCCTGGAGATACAAAATCCTGCTGTCCGTTAAAGAAACCGCATCATCCTCAGTAGACATTACTACGTGAGGCATAGGAACACCATCGATGTTGTACGGCTCGGTTAAGTTAGCCATGAACGGATCAAAGAGAGTATCGTCTTCCGGTTCTACGTCCTGAATAATCTCACCGATAGTCTTGATATTATCCACATAGAGATAAATATCGAACGGTAACTCATCAGCATAGTAGTTAGCGATGATCTTATCGAAAGATACATCACGAGAAGTACGCTCATCAGTAGCATCCGGCTTAGCCACGAAGTCTTGATACTGGTTATCGAAGCTAGAGTAGATCGGAGAAATGGTGTCTTCACCATAGGTCTTCTCTACGGCACCGAAGGAGTAAGGAAGTGCAGCAACATTCTCAGCTAAGGTAGAGTCAAGATCTTCTAAATCAACGAATAACTTAACGCCAACATCGTTAGCATAAGCGCCTACTGACATAGCCTTACAAGCTAAGATAGGATAGACAGTGTACTCATTCTCACCAGTTCCATAAGTAGTTGGTTTGATGCTATCTAAACCCTCTTCTTTGGTCATAGCACGAGTAGTCCACTTTAACTCTACACCAGCCTCAGTAACTTGAGTACCAGTACCAGAATCAATAAGCGGAATCTTCTCATTAGTATCAGGATCTAAGATGAACTGACCATTAGTGTCACGCTCATACTGAGGAACCTGAACTTTCTTAACTCTTAACTCAAGAACTAACGAACCGTAAGTGGCATCGCTAGAACACATACGAACGACGTATGCACCTTGACGAGCAAAGAGTCCTCTTAAGAATAGAGCCTCTCTTGAGAAGTAAGTAGCATTGTCAAAATCGAAAGTAGCTTCACCAAACTCAGTCTTAGCTTCATCATAAGTATTTACCCATACCGGAATACCAGTAGTACCCTTCTGAGTCCTCATGAAAAAGATCGGACGGAATAATGGCAGAATCTCTCTTTCCAAGGGAGTATAAATCGAACGGTCTATGACGTTCGTCTCCCAATGAGGATAAGTGTAAGTTGTTGCCATAGGTAAAATGTCCTTCTTGTAACTTAAAAGTATAAGTAGGATTTTGAGCTATATAGTCGTGAAATCGGCGAGAGGCTATGCTATAGCGAGCCGTTAAATCGGCATATTAGCATATTTTCACTCTCTTGGAGAAGCTATGAAACGTAAGTTTTTTGACACGTGGGTCGCTAGATTTGCAGGGTTGGAGTCGCAGCAGACACGTGTGCTCAAATATGTTCTGGAAAATCAACAGTGCGTATTAAACACAGGTGATGTACTGGCGTTAGTCCAGCCTATCCGAACTATATTAAAAACTCCTATGGCTGAGCTTTTTAACCGCATGGTTAGTAGTGAGCAGCTCTCTAATTTCGCAGCTTTTTATGATCTCGGGAAGAACTCCTCACCGGAGTTATTAACTTCCTCCAATATCACGTTGGATCTGAAACAGTTCGGGTCTGCCTCATTAATATTGATGAACACACCAAGTTTAAAAAATAAAACGTTGGTGAACCTCACCGGTGTCCTCCGTAGAGATAGAAGTACTGGTGAATTATCGGTTAATGCTATCGACAACTTCCAGAACCTCTTCGTTAGAGGACAACTGGTGATGGCTTACACAGACCTTGACGACTGGATCACGGCTCCTATGCAGGAATTTGTTATCAGATCCTACAGCATGGTTTTATCGGCTATGATTAGTCGCTATTACAGTTTGACCGTAACCGAACAAGCAACCGTAGCTTTGCACTTCGCTCTATACATGGCTCAGATGTTGACTCCTGGTGATATTGAAACTGCAGAGCCTCCTATTTTCTTCCGTTGTACTTCACTTGGTAGAACTCCTCAACTGAATGAAGTAGTTGAGATGTGTAAAGAGGAAAGTATTAAGGGGTTAAGCTTAAACAGTGTCTGTAAGTTAATCGCAGAGCACGGGCCTAGCAAGATGCAGGCATTTGACTTAACTGCACTCTCCGCTCTCTGTGATAACATCGGCCCTGATTTGATCACTACTAGACTGGCTCTGGAGTATCCTCCATATTGGGTGTATTGCTTACTATTAGCCTTCTCCGGTAGTGCTAAGATCCCTCTGATCTATCAGTTAAATAACCAGAGACTGATGAACGAAGGTCGTTCTAAGTTCTTAACTCTGATGTTCTCCAGTCCTGCTTTTTACTTAGATCAACCCTTACGTTAAGGAGTTGTTAAATGACCGAAGCTAACCTCGACATAGCCAGAGAGAGGTTGTGCTGTGAAGCAGTACATCGTTATCTCTTTGAAAATGTCTACAACGAACCGGTCAGTGAGTATCGTATCAACATCCATCCCAAGTTGGTAAAAACAACCAGTTCGATAGGTTCTATCAGCTTAGTAGGGAAGAGCTTATTACTTCCAACTACTGATGAACCTTTTTACGTATGGGTTATGGCTGCAACAGACTTCAGTGTAGGTTTAACTCTACCTAGTGAAGAATGGGTCGATACTGCCACGATCTGTAATACCTATAAAACCTTAGTTCACATGTACGGTGTCAACGGTTATATGTTCCAGAAGGCTAATGTCTATCTGAGATATAACCGTAGCAGAACTCTGATTTATGTAGCAGCTAAGAAACCTATGGTTAAGAAATGCATCCCAGTAGAACAGCTGGATGAATGCTACATAACAGTCTACTACGACAGTGACGTTCCCAATGAAGTAACTGTAACTAGTATCTACGTTGAAACCAGTCGTAACTTTACTGAGTATCAGAGACAGATAGATAACGCTTGGGCTACCATCAGCGATGCTTGTCAATTAACTGTATTTAAGAACGGTATAGAAGTAACCGATATAGATAACACACCTCAACTAAAGATAGGTGACTATATCGACATCGTCGTAGATAAGAACATCCAGTTCTCCTTCGAGATAGATCTTACTTCTACTAACGAGAATCCTGTCTTCTATAGTACAGAAGATAAAGCTTATAAGCAGTTGCTGCACATCCCTAGAGCTCTTAATCCTGACAATAAAGTCATTACGCATAACACTTGTGATTTCTACGTCAGAAAAGCTCTAAGTGACACTACTCAAGGTCTCTACCTGCATAGAGCTGCTAAGGATCGTTCTGTCACTCAAGTAACTCATAACGACATGGCAGTTCAATTATTCGTGCTGGATGCTTACAGAGATTATCTCAAGACTCAAGAGATCAAGATTTACTGTGTTGCTCGTATCCATGAGAAGGATAACCACTTAGTACGAGATGCTAACTTCATAGATCTTCTCTATAACGAAGTTCACACTGATGAAGACATCATCAACACATTAGTCGGTAAAGGCCCTGAAGATATCCCCTGGTGGAAAGCTGATGTGACCGAGAAGAGCAACTATGTGAAGTACATGTTCGATACTCCAGATTTTGCCGATCCTTCTGAAATAGATGGTTACGTTAAAGCTTTAGGTTATTACCAAGTAGTTAACTTACTCTGTCGTAGAGTAAATGAAGTTACTATCACCGATGCTTATACGGGTACTTTAACCTACCGCTTACCTGTTATTTATCACGGGTTAGAAGTAGTACCTGTAGTTTACCTCAACGGTAAGGTTATACGTAGAGAGTATATATCCTGCGTGAACCATAAGAACGATCTTATTTCTATAACGGTAGATAGCAAGATAGTGACTAAGACAGGTGATAAACTAGTTATAGTTCTATACATCACTGGTGATAACTCTATCTATCACTTCACTCCAGAGATAACTACCTTAAGTGTTACTGTCCCTTATAGTTCTCCTTCGGTCTACATGAAAGTACCTCTTACTACTAGAGATGCTCTCCCTGGTGTCGGAGCGGACTATAAGGAAGTATGGGAGAAGCTAAGTATTGGCACTAATAACTACGTAGCTGAAACTAACGAAGATGGTAGTACAACTATTACGTTTAATTTTGAGTTAGTCGGCAGTGAATTTATGCTCTGTAATGACTACTGCAGCTATGTGCAGACTATCAACTTAGCAGACTATACCAAGGATGGTAAGACTATAGCTATCCCCGCTAGATCTACCTTTAAGGGCACTATCGACCCTTGTCCTATTTTAAATTTCTCCAACCTAAGTTTATACCTGAATGGATCTTATCTGGTTAAGGGTATAGATTATTACGTTCATGACGTAATCGATGAGAAGGGTAATTTGGCGATAAGGGAGGTGGTGATACAGACGATGGATCACTTTAATGAGGAGGGTGACGATATCCTCGATATCATCTACAACGTTGCTGAAGTAGAGGATAATTCTAATGGATTCGTCATAGATGGAGAGTTGAGAGATAGTACTCCGGTTAATCTCTATTTCGAGAATATCTCTCTGGTACATGTGGATGGAAAATTAGTAAGAGATTTGGATTATAAGGGAGTTTATATTGAGCTTCCAGAAGATCCTAATAGACCTCAAGGTCAGATCTTTGAGATCCAAACAGCTCTTCCTGATCTAGTTAGAGACTATCTGAACAAGTATACGGTTAATGAAGACTACGACCGTATAAAGATCATGAACGAGTACTTCTACAATCTTACTCATAAACATAAGGACTTCTTAGTCCTAGAGGGTAAACATCGCATCTACTCCACCTTCGTCAACAACCTGCTCTACGATATCGTCCATGGCTATATCGTGCTGGTCGATGATCCTGATCTATCTAGGTTCCAGACTCAAATCAAAGATTATCTCTATCTCAAGTATAGTGATCTTGCTTTCGCTGAGCTGGATCAGAGGTTCGTGGACTTCTATCCGCAGTATGTGAACTACGAGATTGATCCATCCACTAAAGCTCTGCTGGATCGTATCATCGCTCTCTATATGCCGAAAAATGAAGATCCAACTTTAGAGGTGGTTTATGAGTAGTGAAGATTTCATGTCTTCAACTGACGAGTTGATCGATGTAAAGAAGCTCGAAGAATTGAAGAAAAGGGATGACCTGATCATCTCTACAGACATCCTTCTTCCTGACGTTGAATTAGATCCTAATACTGTGAGCTCCACAGACGAAGTTAGAGGAGAGTTGCGCAAGTGAGCGATACCTTACAGGAAATAAAAGTTGATGCCGGGGGCAAAACTATCATCCTCTACAACAACCGTAAACCAGACGCTTACGGCATTGAAAACATCTACGATCCGGAAAACCCCCAGTCCGGTAAATACTTCCCTTCACTCTACTCACTAGTAGTAGATACCGAGGGTAGACTCTACTACGTATCGGAGAGGAATACTTCTAATTACAGTGTAACCTTAACTCCGTGTAATTTCGTCTCTACTGAGGAAAATAACGAAGTTACTATCATCTCCTACGGTAACGATAAGTTCTGTCTCTATATCGATACTAGAACTGATCCGCACCGTCTAGTAGTTGATGCTAAGTTCTTAGTCTACGGTAATAACCTGGTTGAATACTCTCTCTATAAAACTGATCTCTCAGGTGAAGAGCAATGTATTTCACAATACTACGATGCCGCAGGTAACTTCGTATCCAATCGTATCCCTCTACAATCTATCTCAGAGACTTATCCGGCTTATAAGTTCCCAACCAACTGTCACACTACCCACGATCTGGTAGAAGGTGATCCTGTTGTTCTTAGAGCTTATAACAACATCGGTAACTTAGCAGCAGAGATCACTCTCTATGTGCGTAATGCTCAGTGGTTAAATGACTTAGCATCTCACACCAGCCCGATAGTATCTCTCAACGCTGAAGCTCTGCAGATGATGGGAGATGATTTCTTCCTGTATGAAAAGCAGGACGTATCACATTTAAATATCCAGCCTTACCTCCTCTATGCGGATGGTTCTAGGCAGGATGTGAATGTCGATAACACACGCTGCTTTATCTACGGATTAGATGACGTTGAACCGTCCTATCCGGGAAGAAGTCAAACTATCATTATCAAATATTTCCTTAACTACAAGGAGACTACCACAGTCTCTACTTCTGATGAACGTAGGTTCCTAACCTGCACTAAAAAGATTGTAGTAATAGACAACGATAACGATTACACCGTCAAGTTAAGTTGTGTACCTATCTGGTCATCCACCTACAACCAGTGGCAATTACACTGGTTCGCTTATACTGATGATCGTCAGGGCGTTTACGATGTAACTGCTCTGGTCAAGTACAATGAGAATTATCCTTTCGATAGTACTTCAGCTTCCTTCGGTAAAGAACAACGTGTAGTAGTTGAATACGATCTACAGTCTATCTTCCAGACAGATGATCCTATCACTGGGGTTCAAACTCTATACCTGACTCTCTGGGATAACCAGAAGTATGAGCGTTATACCTTCAGAGATAGCAAGGATGATACCTTCATCTACGGTGTGGATGGTTCTATCACTAGACGTCCAGTTATCCACTACGATAAGACGATAGATCAGTATTTCATTCCTACTTCCATCTTCGAGAACGTAGAGGCAGTTATCGAATCTTTTTATACTCTAGCTAGACCTCCGTATAACCCGTCTGTTGAAACAGTAGCTCCTACTCCAACCCATTTTACTGTAAGAGATGCTCAGAACGGCAGACAGATCATAGGCGGCCCTATCCCACTAACTGAATATGGTCAATGCTGGCCTACTATCGTTGGTGTAACTATTCAACCTACTCAAACAGTATTAGTTGAATTTTTATACCAAGATGCAGATAACAGCTTCGCTATACTCTACGGTGTTCCAGTAGATGTATATGCAGGTACGTTCAATACAGAACATGCGGGAACAGACTATATAAATCCATAGATACCTCTAGAGATCCTACTCACCTCTAAAGGTGAGTAGGATCCTTCTATGTCTTCTGCCAAGTGATAATAACTAGATTATAGATCTTAGGTAAAATATTTCAATCGGGAAGTAAAACCTAAATATGAAGGTTTCACATCCAGTTATATCTTCTATCCATGCTGCCGTAAGTCTCATCCTAATAACGATCAGTACTCAGACTATAAGACAGAGAAGGCGCAGTTACCTCATATGGCGTAGTAAACATAGCGTTCTTGGTAGTTATCTTCTTCTCTACACCTCTGCCCAGGATTATCCAGTAGACACAGTTACATCCTTCTGTCCTCACCGGGTGTAAGTAGGTTACTCATTTCTCTTTTAGTTTCATCCCTAAAAGTACCTCGAACCTATCTACGCTATTTCTCTTACATCAACTATACGTTCTACTCATACACTTTTACTCTCTAATTTTCTAAAAATCACTAGAGCAAGAGTGTTCATCATCCTCCCCCTTACCCCCTCCTAAGAGTACCTTAACTCTATCTCTAGTTGTTCTTAAGTTCACTTATAGTTGATGTTAGTTGTATGTCTGTCGTCGTATAGTAGTTGATTGTGATAGTTGCGTTACTATTTCTATCTATCTCTTATTTAATTAAACTACCCCTAGTGGGTGTGTTGATGTTGTTGTGTAAATCGTTGTCTAAGTGTGTGTTTAACCTAGGGTGTTGTGTTCTCTATTTTGTTCTCTATGTTAAATGTGTTGTACACAATAGAACTAAGTGTCTATCATATATATATATGTTATATATTTACTATATATATAATTAATATATTAATTATAGTTGTCGGTCGCTGCGCTCCCTCCCCTCTCAAACAGAGAGAGAAGAGAAAAATGGTAAAAAAGAGAAGAGAGAGAG
>NFYZ01007798.1_pt1 | contig 11995 bp, 7 predicted proteins | sample 1092561 | NCBI WGS metagenome assembly NFYZ01 (sample SAMN03609887, study PRJNA323583) | gut metagenome | isolation source: feces | host: Rattus norvegicus | place: Malaysia | collected 2013 | reverse complement strand
TTAGTTACTTTACTATTGTCAAAAATATCATTTGTATAGTATTTGTTTTTAAATTCTTGATACCATTGGGCTAAAGTATTATCTATTTCTTCTTCGCTATATTGCATGCCTTCAAACCATGAATTAATTGGGTCAATGGCATACGAAGTAAGAGTACCTATGTCACGATTTATTTCAGTCTTTGCGTCATCTACGCTTTCAACTGCCTTTTTGTAATCTTCAATAGCATTTTCTGCTATTGTTTCAAGATTATCATCTTTTACATAATCCTGTGCATTTTGTCTTGCTTCGATTTTCTGTAGCTCAATTAGGTTTTCTAACGCGCTTGCGTTGTTACCAATTGCTTGCGTTGCACTATCGTATCCTGATGCAATATTTGGCTGGATTCCTACGATCTGATCACAGATTTGTTTATATCTTTCATATTGTTCCGAAGTTAAATATATGTTATTACCGTATTCATCTACACCTTTAGTCAAACGTGCAAACTCATCTTGTAAAGTTTCATATTTTGAAGTGTCACTCGAAGTAGTAAGCGTTGCAAGATTACTATCAAGAGTTTTCTTTGTATCTTCAAATGTCTTTTTTAAAGACTCTGCTTCTTCTTTTATGTACTTTGAACGATTAATGACGTTTTTATCTAACGCATCCAATGCTTTGCCAACTGTCCACGTAACTGCTTTCATTGCAAGCATGACAGCGATACCTTTTAAGCCAGCTACTGCAAGCGACTTAAGTCCTGCACCAGCTTTAGATAAAAATCCACTTGCGCCCGTTGCTGCCGCAGCGCCTGTGCCAGTTTGCTTTTGCGTGTCCGCTTGTTGTTTATTCGCGCCTGCGTTTTCAAGGCTCGTCTTAGACTCTTCTCTGTCCTTATTTGCAGCATTTTCAACAGCGCCAGCTGCACCTTCTGCAGCAGCCTTAACTTCTTTTTGAGCATTTGACTGTTGTTGGTTTCCAGCTATTGAAGCTCCATCAACTGCTATTTTTTCGGTTTCTGATTTTATTTCGTCGTTGATAGCTTCTACTTTTTCTTGTTTTGCAGTCGCACTTTGTTTTGCCGCATTTGCTGCACTTTGTTCTGCATTTGCTGCGCTTGATACGGTATTTAAATAATTATTTAAGTTATTTTTTAGCTCTTTTAAACTTACATTATTCTTGTCAAAAATTTGGCTTAATTCTTTAGAAGCAGATTTGTATGTAACAAATACACCTGCAGCCGTTGGAATAAGCCCAATTGTATCAACAATTTTTACAAGAACATTCGCAAAATCTAAGAATCCCTTTACAACACGAGAATCTAGCGCATTGTTCCATAGCGTCTGCATGGAGTTTGTAAGTTTCTCAGTTTTTCCTTGAATAGAATCAAGGTGTTTTTCATTTTCTTCTATGGCGGAACCTTCGCTATTAGCGGAAGTTTCAATTACATCCTCTACTGTTTGGAAGTTTGTAATGATAGAGGATAGAATGTTAGCTTGTCTCTTACCGCCCATTAGTTCGAGCGCTGAAGCCTGCTCTATATCCGTCATATTTTCCCACTCTTTAGACATTTCACGTAATATCTCAGTGGTGTTCTTAAATGTATTTTCATCAAGCATGATATCAACTTTACCATGCGTTAATGCTTTTAATTTTGCTTGAAGCTGAGATGTGCTTTCGGCCATGCCGTCAACATCTTCGCCTGCGGCTTCTACCATTTGTTACTCTTTCTATTTAAGAAAGGATCAGGTCATTTCTGCCTGATTCTGCAATTTCATTTTAAGATTATATTTGCAGAGCAGACCATACCTTCATCTCATAGAGATGATCTGCATATGCCTTATAATTACTTATAAAACTGTGGTCGTTACGGAGTTTCTAAATTATTTATCATAGTACTTAAATATTTTCAATGTTGTCGTAATCCCAATACCAAATTTCAATTAATTTTATATTGTTGTTTTTAGCATATAATGCCTTTCTTCTATCATGTTCTTTTTGAATTCGAAATTCTTCTTTTGTTTGTTGAGGAGCAGTTCCGTCATGAAATTGCCCTTGGTATTCAATTAAAATATTGAATTCTATCAAATAAAAATCATAAGATAGTTTTCGCCCTCCAACGCCCAATAAATTATTAAATTTTTTCTGAGGGTCAAACAAAATATTATGAAACTCTAAAAAATCTCTAATTCTTTTCTCTCCACGGGAAGAAGAACATTCTGGACAGCCATAGCCAGATAATAAAGCTCCTGCTGTAGGATTCCAAATATTACCACAATTTACACATTCGACTTCTATTTTATTATGAGCTCCTGTGTAAATACCACAAACCCTTACTTTGTTATTAATGTCTTTAAGCTGTTCAATAAAACAATCGTGTGATTTTGTTGTGTTTTTAAAATTTTTAATATATGCGCATGTCTTACATCCAGTCTTACCTTGTATTAAATGATCTGGCGTGCTCTCAAAATATTCGTTATGTAAATCACATTTACAGGATATTTTCTGTTTGCTTCCATGATATTCTCCTACAACACTAATATATGGGTTCACAAGCTTAAGTTTATTAATAAAAATTTCCATTGTACTTATACGCTTTTTCCTTATTTTTTCTCCCTTACACAATTTACAACCACACTTTCCTTTTAATAAATTATATGGTGTAGAGTAAAAGTTGACATCATGAATATTGCAATGGCATAAAACGTCAGTATCTATATTAATATATTCTGATAGTATACTATATGTTGGATTTAATAATGAAATTTCAGATAGGAATTCATCATTTGTTTTCTTTTTCATTATATATACTCACCTCCATTTATAAAGTCAAATAAATAATTTAGAAAATTCCCCACGGGATTGTCCTTCTCAGGAATTCCCCCGTTTTGAGCAGATTGTTTACCTATATATCACTATATAGGGGAGCGAGAATTCACTCTGTTTTTGTACCTCTTAATCGAAGTGCTAAAGTTTTTAATGCCGTCAAACTGTTACTTTTATGACCATATTAAAATATGGCGGATAGTCATTTCTGGCTATCTCTACGATTTTACAATTAGATTATATTCGCAGTTCAGACTGTATCTTTACCTATATAGGTAGTAGCATAAGAATTATAGTTACCTACAACTCACAGTCGTTACAGGGACTTAACATTAATTTTGTATTGTTATTATAACAAAAATTTCCAAAATGTCAAGTCTTGCCCACGGGATTATCAATCTCTTGACGTTCCCCGTTTTAAGCTACTTTATAGTCGGCAAGCATTTCACCGACTTGTTCTGGATTTTGGATAACACTATTTGCTGCCGTAACGAGGCCCACTGACTCATCGAGCGTGTTCCCCGCTGATTGTAAAGCAGAAGCAGATCTCTGCAACGCTTCACCAATACCTGCTGAAGTTATAGCAAAATTGTTACCAACTGCATTGAACTTATCAATTATACTCATAGTATTATCTGATTCGATGCCAAAAGCCTTTATCGTTGAAATAATACTATCTGTTGATTCTTCTACGGTATCTAGACCATCTGCAACATTCTTATACAGAATAGCTGTTTCAGCCATGTTCGAAGATTCTTCCATGGTATATCCAAGCCTTGCGAAATTGGCCGTAGCTTCCGTAAAATCAGATACAGTTGAACCTAACTTGCTAGCCCTTTCAGATGCAGAGCTCAAAAAGTTGTCATAAGAAGCAGTAGTCTCATCAGTAACTTTTTTAAGTTCTGTCATTGCAAGGTCAATTTCCTTGACATAGTTAACACCTTGTCTTATCTCAGAAATTACCTTATAAAATACATTAGCGCCAACCAACGCCGTACCAAACTGTTTTGCAGTCTTCGTTAAACCAGCTTTAAATTGATCAAATTTGGAACCTAAGTTTTGAACATTTGTCTGTTGTACAACGGCTTGCTTACCCATTGCATCTAAAGACAATGTAAATTCTTGCAGTGTATTATTCGCGTCAACAAAACTAAATTTTAATTCTCCAGTTTTTTGATTTAGCGCTCCAATTTTTAAATCCGTGCCACCTGCCGCAATATTTTTGATACTTTCCGTTATTTGATTGGTAAGTGTTTCGCTATTAGACAAATCAATATTTTTTAATGCCGTAGCGTTTTTGTTATTAACTGCTTCTTGTAATTGTATATGTTTCTTATACAGTTTATCAACCTCAGAGCAGGCCATTTTTGCTCCATTGATAATTGCTGTATAAGTTGAATTGCTTGTATTAGAACCATTTTTTAAAGCATCTTTTAATTGATTTTGATAATCTAGTAACTTCTGAACTCCGTTTAAATCCATATTCAAACCAGAGTTTTGTATCATCTGAATTGTATTAGTAACAGTTTCTAATTGTTTACCCGCAGCTTGTGCTTTGGAGGCTGTGTTGCTAAGAGTATTTTCAGTTAAGTATAAATTATTTGGGTTAACTCTACCCATTTCCATACTGAACTTTCTCAAAGCATTAGTGCCCTCATCTAAAACTGAAAAATCAAGCTTTGCAATACCATTTGCATTTTGTACAAACTTAGTAACAATAACACCATCCATGCCAGATTCTTTAGCAAACTGCTCTGCAGCCTGAGTTAACTTTGCTTGAGCAGTACTGACTTCTTCTGCTGCCTTTTGAGCATCTTCTGCCATGCTCTGCATGGTAGTGTCTTGTGTATATTTTTGTTTACTTGCAAAATATTTCTGTTCTATGTCTTGTATTTTTTTTATGGCATTACCATATCTCTCTACATTTGCTATTGCACTATCAACTTGTGAAAATTCTTCTCCGCTCCAGTCGATAGGATTAGGACTTGCAAGAGACTGCTTGACTATATCATACTGTTCTAACGCCTTTTCGTATCGTGCAAAAACGCTATCATAATAATCTTGCGTCCCATTGTCTTTTTTATCGTCAATATCAACATCATTAAAATCTTCAGTAGCCTTATTAATTGATTCTCTTAATCTTTGAATATTATCAAAAGACTCTTTATACTTATTATTAATTTCAGATGCAACTTTTTCTGCATTTCTTAATATATCTATAAAATTATTGACGGACTTTCCTGAAATATCCGCAGACTCTCCAGATTGTTTAAAAAATTCGGATATAACTTTTAAGCTATCATTTGATATTACGTCTTTCCCGAAACCCAATTTAAACTTATCATTAACTTCTTGTGCAATAGAAGCTACTGTTGTTAATAAGTTGGATTTTTCTTTTTGCATAGAATCTATCTGTCCACTAAAAATACCACTCTGATTTTTTTTCCCTAGATTTCCAATTTCGGTATTTAAAGAATTAATTCTGGCCAGTATATTCGTAATTTCATCGGCATATTTTTGGGCACTTTTACCTTCATTTTCCATAGCTCCAGATGCTTCATCAATTCCGCTCTTTGTTACTTGACCACTTTCTGCAACTTTAGCATTAGCATCAGTAAATTTCTTTTTTTTAGATGCTGCTTGTTCTGCAGCTACACCTTCATTCTTAATGGCTGTAGTGGCAGTTTCAATACTATTAGCAGTTTGCTGAGAACCATAATCAGGAACCTGTACAGTTAAAGCTTGATCATTAGTAGGAACAATACTTGTAGATTTCTTTGACGTGTCCGCTTGTTGTTTTGTTTTTTGAATTGCTTTTTCTAGTTGTTCAATACTTAATGTTGCTGTATCAGCAGATTTAACTATGCTATCAAACAATTGCGTTGCTTGAGTTTTTTCTGGTAAAGCTAAAATTTCTTGTGGTTTATCAATCTTTGTACCAGTATCAGAAGTCGTAATACCATAATACTCTTTTTTCTTAGAAATTAATTCATCCCAAGCAGCAGCTTCATTTCTTAAAGACTGCGCTTTTTCTTCTGTAAGGTGTCTTGTTCCTCCAGCATCGAAGAGAGAATCTACATCAAGATCTCCAGCTTTAACATTTCTTAGTTCATCATAGTGTTCTTTTAATTCATCTAAATAATCTATATAATCTTGAACATATTTGCTTTTTGCAGTTTTACCATCTAAATCACCACTGAGCCACGCTTTATTGATTTCATCAATGGCCTCAGTAGCAGTTATCCCATACTGTGAAAATGCTTTTAATATTTTACTTTTAACAAGATTAGTTTCATCATTAAAAGCGCCTGCACCAAGCATAGCCGCAACAAATTCATCCCATTGAGTTTGGAATTCTGACTTTTGACTCTCCATAGCTGCTTCAAATGTGGCCTTTTGTTCGGCTATAATTTGATCATATGCAGTTGGATTAATTGAACGCAGTGCAAAATCACGATTTTCTTGATTATTAACTGGCATACCAGTCATTAACTTTAGTGCAGCATTTGACGCTTTATTGCCAGCATTAAATCTGTCCATTAATGATTCAACATTACCAGTCTTCAAATTAAACACAAGATCTAATGCTGCTTTAAGATTTTGAGCTTCATTATAAGCATCGCCCATAGATTTTTTAAGAATTTCACAATATTTTTTAACTGCTTGAGTTTCTTTTTCATTTAGAGCAGTACCGTTAGCAAATTTGAATTGGGCTTCATTTACTTTTTCTGCTTGTCCTTGCTTTTTAATTAAATCTAATTCTTCTTCTCTTAAAGCATTTATCTTACTAAGTTGTGTATCACGCTCTTCTAATAAACGTTGAGTGGTTTGATTTAATCTTATCTCTTCTTCTTCAAGCTCTTTCCCAACACGAGCACCAATTACATCACCAGAAGATAATAAACTACTAATTGTTGAAATTTCGGAACGAAATTTTACAATAATATTATCAAATAATCCATTAATATATTTATTTGTTGTTTTTTGTCCCTGCTGGAATAAACTATCTAGTTGTCTCATACTAGAGTAATTACTAATATACTGATCTAAATTTTTATATAAACCCTGTCCAATAGCATATGGTGGATTTTCACCAATATAATATTTTGAAATTATTTCTTGTAATCTGATATACTTCTCTTGAAATTTATTTCTGGTTCCAAGCAAATTATTAAATTCAGCTAACGCAACTGATGCAGCCTGAAGTAAATCTACATCATAAACCTGTGCATCAACTCCAAGTACTTCTTTCCCATAATGTTGCTGCTTTCTATGAAAAGCTTCCAAGGCCGAATCATTACGTTTGATTTCCGCATCTATCTCTTTTAATTTTTGCTTTTCTGATTCAAGCTCTGCGTTAATTTGCTCAACAGTACGAATAGCAACCTGTGCAGTATCTTTCATTTTGTTTTGAGAAATTTCCGTTTTTGCTTTCTTTAATGCCGACTCAAGATAACCAAGAGTATCTTTTGCTGGAACATTAGCAAATTCTTGCGCCTGAAGACGCATTTCAATTCCAGAGCGGCTATAAGTAGGTTCCGATATTAACTCAGGGAACATTTTAGAAATTTCCGCAACTATTGCATTTCTTTCTTGCGCTAATTGCTCAAAATCTGGAGAAGCATTCTTATAAGCAGCCCACATTTTTTTATTAGCTTCTGTGTATCTCTCTACAGCATCCGCAAGACCTTCATACGAAGAAGTAAGTTTTTCAACTTGTTTTGCTTCAAGTTTCTTCTTTGCTTCGTCCAAATCTTCTCGATACAAATCAGCAGTAGAAACAGAATGTGCCAAACTCTCTTTTGTAATTCTTTCGTATAAATACGCATATTCATCACTATTCACTTCACCTATGCTCAGATTTTTATATTGGCCAGGTATGGATTTAAAACGTTTCTTTAATTCTAAGATGTCTTGTATTATATTTTTTTCTTTCTCGTAATAATAAATTATTTCTTCTAAAAACTTAATTTGATCATTGCCACGTTCTGGTTTATTATCTCGTAATTCATCTAGCTGTTTCCACTTCACGCGTAATCTTGTAAGTAAATCGGCTTCTCTTTCTAGACCTTCATCTCGTTTTTTACTTTCTTCATCTAAGTATGCAGAGTATTCTTTCTCTTTGTCTTTTGCTACATCAAGAATGTTTAGCCATACGTATGCCGTACTTTCATCTGGAAATTCTACTCCCCAAGAGTACTCTCCTGTATACATACCATTGTATGTGGATTTTTGTGAAAAATATCCACTCTCAACAGATTCTAATATACCATCTTTCCAATCTGTAAGTGCTGGATATTTATCTGGATCAAGCGCAGCAAAAAACCTTTTTACTGCCGTTAACGCTTTACTGCATGAAGTAGTAAGATCCGCAGAAAATTGAGTTCCAAATTCTGATACTTTGCGAACAATGTCCAATGTATCATTTAAAGATTCAACATTACCACTATGGTCTTTCTCATATTGATCTCTGTGTGTCTCGTATTCTTCTTGCGTAAATTCACGAACCTTAATTTTTGACCTTTGCTTTTTTGCCTCAATATTCTTTTTTGTCGCTGCAGTATTATCTTTTATCGCTTTTGTTTCTTGATTGGTTGCGGCAGTAAATGTTTCTGTAGCCTTTGTTCCTTCTCGAATATTTTGAGCAACATTTTCCGTATTTAATTGCTTGTTCGAACTCGAATCTTTTATAGGCTGAATAGCGTTTAATGTTTTTCTTAAATCTGCAATTTCACTTTTTGCAGTATCATACATAGTACGTTCATTGCCTTTGCGAAGTCGTTTCATCGCATCAAACTTGGTTTGACATTCATCTAACTCCTCAATCAATCCATGAACTCTTTCTTCGGTTTTTTGTATATTTTTGTCATCAAAAGTGTTAATTACGCCCTTGATACCCTTTATTTTTTTCGAAATATCAGTAAGTTCTCTTTCTCGTTTTGTTGGTTTGCTAGTATCTTTCTCTTTAGTTTTTGTTCTTTTATCTTTTATTTTTTGAAGTTCTTTCTCTGTTGTAGTCTCCTGTTTGATTTGTTTAATGTTGTCCGCACGAAGTTTTTGCTCCTGCTTACATTGTTTAATTAAATCTGTAAAATGTTTTTTTTGTACTTCAATACTACCTGCGACTTTTTTGCCAAGCGCGCTTTCCATTTTTTCTAATTCTTTAAGATGTTTAGTAGCGTCTTTTATATTAATTTCAATTTCTTCATTAGATAATTTATCTATGCGCTTTTCAATTTCACTTAACGACCCGTCCTCTTTTGCTTTGACTGTAACTGATGCGCCAATTTCAATTTTGCCTTTTCTTGACATAATACCACCACCTTAATTTATAACTGCGCAAGCATTCTTTCTAAAATAATTTCTTTCATCCTGTCTTCGTATTGATCTGCATATCTAACCATACGGGCTTCTGTGGATTCAAAATGATAGCTATCATCTACCACTGTAGGTTCTCCTAATAGATTGCTAATTTCTCTATCTATATAATATCTAGGGTGAGTACCTTCCCAAAATCTATCGAATATCCAATCGTTATCTGGAACGCCGTTACCTCCACCTTCTGAATCAAAATCATCATTCCATCTTGGAATCCATTTTTCCCCCGATTTATGTCTTGGTGAATTACTCTTGTGCTTTTTCATTTTATCAGAATCATATTCGATCCACGCATACAACGTGTTACCATTCTGTCTTGCATATGATTTAAAAATATCAAAAAAACCATAGGAACGTTTATATATAGTTGGAGTATAATCCATGTAATATTCCATTACCGCTCTGTCACTAACTTTTTCTTTCATATCCTTCTTTACAATTTTAACTGATTCTTTTAATGCCTTTTTTCTTATATCATCAACCTCACCTAATATTTGAAACATAATATTATCCGCAAAGCTTCCCATAAAATCAACTCCTATAGAAGTTACTTAATGTTTTCATTCAAAAATTTCTTTATCTGATCCAAATCAATGTTGTCAGGAATAATAGAATCCAAACTTAAACCTTGTATTTTTGTGTTAATGACATTTGCAATAAGCTCAAGTTTTGAATCAAGATTATATAAAAACTTTGCTAATACAAAATTCGTAGAATTCTCCTGCATAAGATCTTCCACTTTGAAATTTAGAATTCTAGAACACTCTTTTGCATCTTCTGGGAAACAATCAAAAATAGCATTTAACAAACTAGTGTTATTACATTCTGTAGAACACAACTTATCATAATCTTCTTCTTTATATTCAAGGTTTGTGTGGCAAATAATCATATACTTTACGTATGATAAATATTGCTGTACAGAATCAATTTTAACTACACCATCTTCTTCTGTTGTACAATCATAAATAATTCCCTGAGCAATAGTTTTCTTTACTTCAATAGGAAGATACTTTTTTACTTGTAATTCTTTTTCCATATTAAAATCCTTACGATGAATATTTACCATTAGTTCCTGTACCTTCATAGTTCATTTCTCCTTTTTTAATCAAAATTAAATATTTTATGTGCAGCAATACCCTCTGCCAGAGCCTCACATTCATCTTCTAGCAACTCTAATCCAAAATTATTTTTAACATAATCTAAACTTTGTTGTTTTAATTCTTGACGCTTTACTTTAGGGCCTTGAGTATAAGATAGCGCAGCTCTCCATTGAGACGGCAACAGAATATGCACTTTGACTCCGTGTGCTTCAGCATAACCTATAACAATACCCTGTAATCTTGCTAAGATTATCACTGTCTTGACATTATTTTGTTGCTGAGTATCTTCAATAATCAGGTGATCTGGCTTGTACTTTTTAATAATTTTCCAAAGTTCTTTAGCCATCTCGAAAGACCGTCTATCAGTTTCTAACTTACTTTTACTCATATCTACCACGCCAGATTCGATGTATTGACCATCTTCAAAATAAGCCCAGCCACTTACACGCGTACTTTGATCGAACGATAACACCTTTATCACTTTAATCACCTCTTTTAAACGTAAAAAATAGGGGATAGTCCAAAACTGGACCATCCCCTACAATAAAAAACCACTTCAATTATTGTAGGAAATATTATTCCTCAATCTTATCTATTACATCAATTGCATCCTTAGTTTTATCTGCGCTGTCTTTGATTTTATCTACTGCAGCTGCATCAATTTTGCCTTCAGAGTAAATATAAATTACTGCCGAAGCAATTGACGTTATCGCACCAGCAATTATATTTACAGCACCTTTATCAAGACCAAAAGTCATACATACTCCAAGCACTATACCTGCGACGCATGTTAAGAACTTTCTTGATTTAAGCTTTTTAATAAATTCTTTCATAACAATCACTCCATTTAACCACAATTTTCATCTTCAGAACTACAATCATCTGCAGGTTCAGAAAATTCTATATTGCTATTATCATTTTTAACCTTGGTAACCTTGATGGCTCCCAAGGCGGCGATTTCTACACCCCAAAAAGAATACCAACATGTAGTTAAAGTAGAACTAATTTCAATTCCCATATTATATTGTAAATAAAAATTAGCAATTGCATATCCAACAATTGCTATCACAATTACAACAAGCATGACATTAGAAACCTTGCGTTCTTTCTTTTCAGGCATATATTCAGCATATATGTCTCGTAGCTCTTTTTCTTGCTTGTATCTTTCGCCTTGCTTTTTAATTTTGTTTAATTTGCGCTGATACTGTTTATCAGTCATGATTTTTCACATCCTCAAGACTTATGCTTTAACAATCCAATCAAGAGCAACCCAGCCGCCAGCTTTAAGTCTGCCCCAGCCTTTGCTGGAACCTGTGCCAGATTTCTCTTCAACGATTGTATATTTAAGCTTATCTTTAATTTGACCAACAACTGCATAGTTAGTGCCTGGTCCCTTTCTGATATTTAAAACATCACAATTTGCCTTAAATAAATACGCAACAAATGGTGAATAAACAACTTTACCATTATTATCAAATACTTTATAGCCTGTCTTGCATGCTTTCTTAGCATTTTCTAAAGACTCATAAGCACCAATTTGAGAAGCAGGATTATCCCATGTTTTACGAATACGATAGACCTGCTTTACTGGCTTTGGAGCTTCCGCAACCTTTTCAGTCCATTCAAGAGATATCCAGCCTTCGCCAATATATCCCCATCCACCTTGCTCTTTAGTGACAGCAACTTTAGTACCGTTTGCTAACGTGCGCACA
>NFYZ01012312.1_pt1 | contig 12071 bp, 13 predicted proteins | sample 1092561 | NCBI WGS metagenome assembly NFYZ01 (sample SAMN03609887, study PRJNA323583) | gut metagenome | isolation source: feces | host: Rattus norvegicus | place: Malaysia | collected 2013 | reverse complement strand
TAACTCTAGTGTTAGATCTAAATCGCTAATTGGATAAGGAGGTCACAATGGATAAGCAATGGTATAATACATTAACACCATATAAAGTGTTAGATTATCAAGGAATAGAGTATAACGTATGCTACAACTATAATCATATTTCTAGGTACAAAGGCCTGCGCCAAATCGCGCATAATCCTGATTCTACTACCGATCGATTCATTGCATTAGAAACGTCTAATCCATTTAAATCTAACGTAGAAGTCATATATTACGATGTACCTACGTATAGAGAGAATAGGTTAGATTTAATTGCAAACGATCTTTTAGGATCTGCATCGTACAGTTGGGTCATTGCATATTTTAATAATATTGAAGATGGTTTTACTGTTGTAGCCGGCCAACGGTTGCAGATCCCTAAAACGTTTGCATCTTTGTTTAACAATAAAGAAATTCTAGCTTCGATTCCTGCAAACAGATTAAATCTAGGGTCTGAATAAGGGGTGACGGTATGGTAAAGTATATTAAACAGAATATAAACCCTCGATATCCTGAATATCTGGAATATCTACATCAGCATATTTCTAATGTAAATATAGCTTGGAAATCCGTGTTGCGGCCTAAGGTAGCTACATTAACGTCTGATGAAGAATTATCATATATCGATAAATGTATTCTTATGCATGATAAGAGTAAATATGATCGTATTGAATTTATTCCTTATTTGAATCATTTTTATCCGCATCTGGACTATCCAGATTGTACGTCAGATTATGATTTCGCATGGCTTCATCATCAGAATATCAACCCTCACCATTGGCAGTATTATGTTTTAATAAAGGATTGTGGAGATATCGATATCTTAGATATGCCATTATCTTATGTTTGTGAGATGCTATGTGACTGGCATAGCTTTTCTTACAAAGATCTTGAAAGCACTGCATTCAACTGGTTTAAATCAAATTCTGATAATATGATGCTCTCAAATAATACACTTGACATCATTTATAAACTAATTGATGTGCTTAAGTAAGCTGGATGTCTATTTAGAGGTATCACATCATGTTGAAACAACCATTTTGTAACTTTACTCTTGCAGGAGTATCGTTAACTGAATTTGGATTGAAGATTCCATCTCCGTTTGCATCGTTAAATATTAGCAATAGCGAAATTACATCCGCAACTCAATGGACGCTTAAGTGTGTAGTAGGCGGAGACGATAGACAGAAAATAAACATTGCTGCATTTGAAGCTTTGTTATATTCTGCAGCTCAATCCTCGTATGGATACGATAATTCTTCAGGAATTCCTGTAAGCTTTATCTTTGGGTGGCTAAATTCTGATGGATCAGTAGAGCAGTATACATCGTATCAAGGGTTTACGCTGAAATTTGATGTATCTACATCCGGTTTATACATGACATATGAAGTAACTGGATACGCTTCGTTAGCTATACAGAGCCAGCTGCCCGTTCTTAATATCCCTGAATTATCAGGTATTGTTCAGCCATCTGCAGTTGTAGAAGCGCTTGCACAAGCTGTAAAAGCTGACTTATACTATGACTTAGATATTGATCATAATGACGCGCCTACTCTTGTTAGTCACGGTGCATTAAATACTAGTTTTAATGCATATGTTAGAGGCAGTTATGACGGGCAAGATGATTACCAAAGTTTCCCAGGCCTTTTAAAGTTATCTAAATCTTATAGCGCTAGCAGAGACGCTGCTGGGCTTAGACGAGGTGTTCGATCTATTAGTCAAGTGCTAGATAGCGTAACTATAACACCTGTATCTTCGTACTTAAAACCTAGTATTGTAGATAATAGTCCACAGTGCTCTTCATTTTCATATTGGGTAGACGAGCCTACAATGACTACTAGAGGATGTATTCATTATAAAAGTAATGCTAATCTTGTAGGATTGCGAATATCCGATACGCTTCAATTCGGCACGCCTAATACTAATATATTAAGTATCAACGGTTCATATAATGGTGTGGCGTACAATATGACAGATATGAATTTTAAATATGTCGGATTTGATGTTGATGGTTCTGGCAATACTGTATTAACAGACACTAAAGTTGTAAATAGCTGGAGCAGCTCTTTAGCCCAAACGTTTCAAACAGTAAACATTATAAATGATGTAAATGCTATAGCGTCTCAATTCTCTGGAGATTTTTCTATAACAATTCCTGGAAGTGTGAAAGAGTATACTTTAGCACAGCCAATATCTTTATTAGTCATGTCTGGTAACACAGTATCACCTATTACTGGAATATATAATATTACGTCAGTTTCTCATAGCATATCTACTACGTTCATAACTACATTAAAAATTAAAAGATTAGTTATGAGCTCTGCTAATCAAGTTGCAGCTAATCAAGGAATATATATTCGTGGTAGCGGATCTTATCCTACTAATTCATATACTACTACATCTAATATAATATCAACTAGCAAAGTAGACTTTGGCCAATTATACCCAGATTATACATACATGTCATCTTACAGCTAAGGAGTTAATCTATGCCATATGGAGTTATTCAAAATTGCATAATTACTCATGCTAATTCTGTAATTTTGCTTCCGTATATTGATTCTGAAGACTCTCCAGAATATAGAATAAATAAGCATACATTGCATGATGGAATTAATCTGCAATGCACAAATGTTTATTCTCCATGTAACGCTGTAGTAATTCAAGCTGCACTTTGTGATACAGGTTACTGCATCATACTTCAATATTCTACATCTATCTGTCTTCGGTTCGCTAATATAGACGAGTGTCTAGTAGTTCCAGGTCAGCTTATACTTTCTGATACATTAATTGGTAAATGCTCGAATTATGTTCATTTTGAATATCTTAATATTCAACCGTCTATACCTTCATGGATAGTTCGTGTAAGCTCTCTTGAATTGTATAAACATAATCCTATCCTTGTTCTAGATGGATCTATTGAGTTTGATGATGAAGTTGTGCTGGAATACCCTTGGCCTGATAAATATTTCAAAGAATCGTATCCTCCAGGATACATAGGTGGAGGAGGTTAAATATGCCACTAGTAGAGACTCGTAATTTTAATAATCTAGCTTATGAAATGGCTGTTAGAGGCGGAATACTTCCGTCTGCAGATCAATTTACGCCTTATGCTATCACATTAAACCGAAATTCACCCGATGTTAATTATACAGCTTTGAAAGAAGAAGGCGTATCTGCATGTGTAATAGAAGCAGGATATTTATTTGATGCAATACATGTTAAACAATCTAGATACAAGAATCCTAAGTTAGATGAGCAAGTGAAAAAAGCAATTGATAATAACATTGCGTTTGGATTATATGTGGATGTTAGAGCTCGCAATGTAGCTGAAGCTAAAGAAGAGCTGCATGAGCTTGCTATCGTACTGCGAAAACATTCTCCGCAGATTGGACTTTGGCTTCGGCTATTGTTCAATAATCCAAAATCTACAAATAATAAAATTGTAGATACATATTATGATCAATTATATAAGATGGGGCTCAAAAATCAAGTTGGATTCTATGTTACTCGTGCACAGTTAGACCGAATTACGTGGGATGATTATTATATGGATTGGTACTTATGGATTGTAGATCATGTTGATTCGTTAGATAATATTGACGAGGTATTAACTCCTCAATTCTTTGTAGTAGGAGGAAGTAAATAATGCCTGATTTACTGTCTACTGATAAGATATTCGTGCCAAGAACTCGGCAACCGGGTCCTCAAGAAAAATATTGGATACAGCAAAGCTACGGTGGTTATAGCGTATGCATTTCGCCTGATACATCTAGCCAATACGGATACGGTCCAGGTTCTACGCTGCCTAACTGCGTTGGCTGGGCATGGGGACGGTTCTATGAAATTTTAGGCAAATATCCTTCATTATGCACCGGAAATGCTGGACTATGGTATAGTTACACTGCGGACGGATACAAAAGAGGCGTGACTCCTCAACTTGGAGCAGTAGCGTGCTGGTCAAAGCCAGGTGCTGCTGCTGGGCATGTTGCTATTGTAGAAAAGATTAATTCAGATGGTTCTATTGAGACGAGTAATAGCGGATGGAATTGGACTAAGAATCGGTATAACAGTGCTGTTGTTATGCTTAAAGGCACGTCGCCTACTTGGACACCTTGGAGTGGATACACATTCCAAGGGTTTATTTATAATCCTGCTTGCGAAGGATTATCAGATAAACTTTCGGAATTTTTAAAAGAAGCTCAATCACATGTCGGAGAGCATGGAGACTGGACATGGAGAGTATCTGGGCTAGGTAGAGGGCAGCCTTGGTGCGCTGCATTCGTAAATGCTGTAGGTAAGACTGTTGGAGGAATTATTGGTACGATCATGCCTCAAAGTTTTGGAGCAGGTGATTATCCTCGATTAGGTGTTCACAGCCCTTACAATGGGCAGTGGTTAAAAGGCCCTGCACAAGGTGGAAATCCTACTCCTCAGTCCGGGGATCTTATTTTATTTCGATGGGACGATCCTTCTGCGTATTATGGAGGAGATCAGTACTTGTCAGATCATATCGGAATAGTACTAAAAGTATCTGATAGCAAGGTGTATACAATTGAAGGAAATACAGGAAGTTATGATAACTGGGCTAGCTGCGTCAAACAGAAAGAGTATAGCCGGACGTATTCTTGCATAAACGGATACTTCCGACCTGACTGGGCAAGAATCGGTGGAAATCCAGGTAACCTTATCACCGCAGATTTAGGCCCTTTATATACTATCGATAATACATATAAAGACGCACTATTACGTGAAATCGCATATGTGAATGGTAATAAACCTTCTATACAATCATCAAATATCCAATTATCTGCAATGAACTACACATTTTTGCTTAATAGCTTATACAAATTTGGATATCCGTATATTGCTCAATCCGGATCGTCATCTTCGGCTGTAAACGTAGATGGATTAGAAAATAATGCTAAATCCGTTGTTCGATTCTTCTTAGCACAGGGCTTGAATGCAGCAGCTGGCGTAGGTGTAGCAGCAAACATATTTCATGAAAGTAACTTTAGAACTGACGCTGTTGGCGATGACGGTACATCGTTCGGAATATGTCAATGGCATTTAGGGCGCGGTGAAGCTATGAAAAAGATGGCAGGCCCTGACTGGGCTAATGACATGACAGGGCAACTTCAGTATCTATGGTACGAATTGACTAATAGCTATAAATCTACATTATCTCATTTAAAATCAGTTTCAAATAATGAATCTGGTGCAAGGTCAGCAGCTGATTATTTTGTAAGGCACTTCGAAGTGCCAGCAAACGTTGACTATCAGTCTCAGATTCGTCAAGATACAGCTTCAGAAATGTGGATGTCAGTAGTGCCTGTGCTCACAAGCGACCCTTCTTCATATATTAATCTTTGATGTATTTTAATAGAGGTACTTATGCTTATTTATGGATATGCAAAAGAATATATGGTCGGAGGGGACGGTACTTTGCTTGTCAGGGTGCGCATCCCTTCTATTCATGGTCCTTACAAACAGAGCCAAGCAGAAGGTCGATTGATTCGAAACTATGTTCAAGATGAGAATCTACCTTGGTATCCGTCTTTATTACTGCCTTATATGCCAACGGATGGGGATGTGGTTGCATTGATAAGCACTAATGATTCTAAAGATTACAGCTGGTTTGTTATTGGTTTAACAGGTGGCAGCTATAATTCAGGATTAACAAGCATAGGAGGGTAAATTTAATCATGGCAAATACTACAAGTTTATCGTTTCCTTTGATGTTTGACGTAGCTCGAAATAAAGTCGGAGTCTTAGAAGATAATGCTTCTATTGTAAATCGATCTAGGTTGCTAATATTGACCGAGCCTACTGAATTGTATAACGAACCGGATTTTGGAGTAGGCTTAAAACGCCATCTGTGGCAATATAATACAGATAATGAAAAAGCTATTATTGCAGACAGAATCATTAATCAGCTTGAACTTCATGAACCGTACTGTATTGCTAAAGAGACTCAATTTGCAAATGGGCTATTATTTACGGGTAGCAAAGACTCTGTAAGTATGACACAAGATAATAATCGGCTCAAGATGACTGTAGCTTTGAAAACAACATATGAAGAGGTTGTTAATATCGATTTCAATAATGAAGAAGTTCATTATAATAGCTAAAGGTAACAGTATAGCTATAGATTAGGATATCATTTATAGGAGGCGTCTTTATGTCGGATTACGTACACGGGATGATCAACTATACAAGTAGGGATTATAATTCGTTAGTTGATGAGTTCTTTAAACTAGTTCCTACTTTAACAGATCTTTGGAAGCCAGAGTCTGATTCAGACCCTGGTGTAGTTCTAGGTAAGTACTTAGCTTCTGTTGCTGATATGTTAGGAGTTAATCTTGATTGGCTTGCCAATGAGATGTATGCTCCTTCAGTAAGTCAGAGAAAGAACGCTGAAAAGATCTTCGGGCTTATCGGATACGAATTAGGGTTCTACACAGCTGCTAGAACTGAATGTACATTTACTAATGATTCTACTGTTGATATGTCTATTGATTTTGGATTTAACGGTTCAAATTTTTGCACATTAAACGCATATACAGATATATCGGGTCAGTCGAGAGTTATTACTTACAACGTACTTCCTAATACTAATAAATACGGTGCTACAGAAACTCGTAGTAGGCGGCAAGTTCTTACTGAAGCACAAGATGTATTTTCTGAAACTGACGAAGTTAGACTCAAGCCAGGTGAAAGCGTAACTCGTGTTGCAATCGAAGGCGAGCTTAGAAATATTAGCGTATCTGTACGGCAAGTTAAAGAGAATAACTATATCATTACGTTACCATCTCAGCATGTAGACACTACAGCTATATGGATAAAAGCACGACAAACTTCTTCTACAGGAGATTTCTTGAAAACTCAATGGGTTCAATGCACAAGCCCTGCAGAGTTTATACAACCTGAACCTCGATTTTCTGTAACTTATGACAACTATTCTAATGCTCAAGTCCAGATATCAAATTATCTAAATCAACTTGAAAATTACGATAACAATTGGTTAACAATTTATTGGGTAGATTGCTCAGGAGTTATTGGATGTGTAGGCGCGAATGTGCTAACTAATTTCTTACCTGCTAAGCCAGGTCAGACTATCTCAACTGAGTCTGGTGATCTATCTGTTTCAAATCTTTCTAATACTTCTGAATTACCAAATACTCATACAGTTGTTGGTAAAAGTCCCGAAACTGCAAAGGATGCTTATCGGAATTCTAGATATTTTATAAACACTTGGGATAGTTTAATTACATTGCCTGACTTCAATCGATTTTTGCTTCGAGAGCCTGGAGTCAATACTGGTGTTGTAATTGACTGCCAAAAAGCGTTAGATATTAATTTGTCCATATATAATGATGAAAATTTAACAGACAGCCAGAAGTCTAAAATGTACATTACTAATTATGATTATCCTGCGGGAGATCCTATTTTCGACTGGAAAACTGTATTAGGGTTAGGATTTGATCCTACTGATCCTCAAAAATTTGTATTTTCTGCAAACTTCAAACGATACACTGCAATGTGCTTTGCTGTTGCAAATAATTTTGAAGATAGTAATTTTGGCCCTGGACAATTATCCGAAGCACAAGTTAAATCTGAGACTAAATTTATTAGATACAAACCTCCTCAGTTATTTATTGATGCTGTAGTACGAGACTATCGGCCGCTTCAAGCAATGTCAGTTGACTTACAATTTGGATATGCTAGAATATTCAAGTTTTATTGCGTTGGTACTATCTATCCGAAGAATCCTGTCAGTCAGAGTGTTGCTAGCAATATTATTAAAAAAGTTAAAGAAGCATTAGCGTTATATTTCCATCCTGATAATCGATCATTTGGTGTGAAGCCTACATTGATGGAAGTTGTGAACGTTATTAGATCTGCAGACAGCCGAATTGATTATTTTGACGCAGGTAGTACAAAAACTGATGGAATCGTGTGGAATAAGTGTGATATTGAATATTTTAATTATATCAGCTTTGCTAGATATTCAGATCCGGGCGAGTCGTCACAAAATATACGAATTGCTCCGAATTATATTGTATCTGCTAAATAATTTCAGCTGTTTGTATCATAGTTACTAGCTTGAAGCGTAAGGAGGAATTTGATGCAATTTAATGATGTATCATTGCCCGAAGTATATACTGAATCTGCAGATTTTCGGTTTTTCTTAAAATGGTTTGCATCTTCTCTATCTAAATTAAAGTATGACCATGAAAATTTAGTGGATCTATATGATCCGCTTCGATGCGCTGATAGGCTTGTATGGATGCTGGCTGACACAATGGGGTTTAAGTATGATTCAAGATTGTCAACTGCATTTAATCGGCTGGTGCTTATATACTTTATGTCGATGATTAGGAATAGAGGAAGTAATGACGGAGTAACACTTGCAGCAGAGACTAATTTGGCTCAATTTTCTTTAAACGCTGCTGCTAATGAAGGATATGAAGATGCACAAGGAAATTGGGTTCCTCCAAAAGAAATCTTAAATCATCGTCTAGAAGACACATCTATACCTGTAAATTCTGCATATGTAACGTCTCATGTAGAAGAAGGATACATTGATGTTGTTTATTTTTCTACTAAGCTGCCTATTGATGCGTGTATAGAATATGTTAGGCCTTTAGGTATGTATTTGTTTCAAACCGCTGGAGTTCGATTTGACGGACGAACAAAAGTATCTGTAGATGCTAGATTAACTAATATGAATGATCTTTCTATTTCAATCGGGCCTACACATGTAGGGCATTATCGTAGAGAAGACTACGCTCGACTTCAGAAATCGCTTAATCAAAAATTACCCGAAGAAGGTTCATCTATGTCAGGATATTCTGTTTTGCCTCAATATACTACAAAATCAGTTGAATATCTCGATCCGGCTACAGGTGAAATTAAAACTAGGTTAGAGATCGAAGATGTTAAGTATGCGATCGCTGGTCCTGATGGAACAAAAATACCAGGGTTAATATATAAAACTGAATCAGAAGCACTTGCTGAAATTCCTAAGTATAGCCAAGTTAACCCGCAGCATATTAGGCAATCCGTATACTATCGCAATTCTGCATATGAGAAGCAGCCAAATCCTGAAATCAATCCTGGATATAGGTCGCTTTATTCTTTACAAATTTCAAATAATGATCATATTGTAAAAGCTTTGATCGATCCTTATTTTAGCTTAGGATATGGTCCACAAGATGTGAGTGTCACCTATCCTGACGATTATTTAAACCCTCTATATGTAGATAGACCAAACGGAGCAGACGGAACTCCAGATCCATCATTAGAGCAGCCTGCAACAAAAGCATGGAATCTACGATATAACGCGCAAGCTGAGTATTCATCCGAAGGCGGTGAATCATCTGCACAAGCTTATACTCTTAATAAGTCTAAAGTTCAATCGGTCATTAAGCCTCAACCGGCTGTAAATCCGATTGCATCTAAATTAGGCGATGCTGTATCAATGGATTCTCAAAATAAATTGTATACTAAAACAATTGTAACTGAATCTGGCGATTACGCTACATATACATATGATATTACTACAGGTAGGCGAGTAATTGGATATAATGAAGACGGAACTCCTATATTTGAATAAATAGTACCTTTAATATGTATAGATAGGTAGTGATTATATGGCAGACAATCCTTATTATATCGAATACGGCCAAGGGCCTGCAAAACCCGCTGATTCTAAGGATCAAGAATTAGATGAATATGGACTCACAAATCCTAATTTGCATCGGCGTACTGATATCTTAGATCCTCCACAATCTCCGGAGATTGTGCCTAGACAGTATCAATTTGGAATATATGGTGTCCATTCTTATAAATATCGAAGAATTACAATTCACGATGAGGAGTCTGAAACTTCTGAAATTCCATGATTTATTACTTGATTATAGTAAGATGGGAGTGATATCTTTTTGAACAACATAACAATAGCTGCTAAACATATCACTGCTCGTCATAATGTGTCTATCCGAGTGATTGATTGCAAAAGCGGTAAAGTTATATCTTCGCATACAGGGCATAATGCTGCGACTAATAGTTTACTTACAGGTATTGGGCATTATTTAACCGGAGATGGTGTGCTTAATCAAGGATATCCGATGTTAGCAAATTATGTTCCTAAATATATATCACTAGGAACTATGGGGCTAATTAATCAAGAGCAGGATGGTGAGGGGCTGCCTGCTGGTATTGGTGTAGTTGACGGTTCAGAGGAATCAAGATTCGTAGACTATATGCAGCAGACACCTGGCTATGGTGCAGACGGATATGATCCTAATATCAATAATAATCGTGCATACTTTGGATTAGGCCCTATGTTCAAAGATCGGGAATCTAAATCTGAAACTATTACAGTCCAGATCGGAGATATTAATGATGATGGAAAAGTAGATCAAAATGATGTTATCTTGTTAGCTGACTATTTAAACGGCGATCCGGGAAGCGAATTATACGGCAAACAGCTTGTTGCTGCAAATATAGATAAAGATAGTCAAGGGATAATTAATTGTCAAGACCTGCTGCAGCTAATTGATGCAATCAACGACGGAAATCCCGAGCAGACGCTAGGAACAGCTCAGTATACAATAACAGTCCCGCCTACAATCAATTGTGAATTAATATCAGATAGTTTTCCTCGAGCGTCTATATCGTTCAGAGATATTGTCCCTGAAACAGAATCTGAAATGCCTCAAACAATTGATGTAGTGTTTAGCGCAATGATATCTACCGGAGCACTTGCACAATTTCGTGAACCCGGTAAGGACTATATCTTTATAACAGAGGCAGGGTTATGGTCAAAACGAACTTGGACGTCCGGTGGAGATAATGGGCTGCTTGCTGGGTATCGAATTGCACCTCCTAACAACGATAACTGGGGAATGAGTACTGATTCAATTACGGATGAGGTTGCTAGAAGATATTTAGAAAAACAGGGTATATCTGATCCGTCTCAAGATCAGATAGATAGCATTAAGCCGACTGTTGCATCACAGAATCGAAAAATTCTAAAGGAAAATATAATTCGTGTAGGTATTAATCAAGTAGTTCAAGTAATATGGAAAATTCAGCTAGGTGGATTAGATCAATTAGAGAGCATATCTAATCTTTATCCATCTGAACCTGATTCACTATACTGGGTTGACTGGTAATATCTGCATAAGTATACGAGGTGGTATGAATGGATACATTAGTATTTACTCCGGCAGCTCTACTGGATTTATTTAGTCAAATTGATGAATTATCCGGTTACGAAATTAGTTTAACTGAAACAATTGACAAGAAGCTTCAGCTTCAAATAGGAGATTCTGTATACATAGTCGGTGAGGACGCAGAGCTTGTATCGGCCGATCGTGATGTTGTCTCTGATATTGATAAATTAAATTCTGAAGCATATGATGAGTTAACTGCTTCTGATGACTTTACATCTGATCAACATATCCTATCTGGAATAGTAGCAGAGTTAGCAAAGACATTATTCATCGGAGGCGTTGCTCGATTAACGTCAAAATACTTAAAAAATTGAGGTGGTTGATATGAAAAAGCCAGATAAGGTAGTCTCTTCAAATATATCATCTAATCAGTCAATTTTAGGTACATTTGAAGGTGAATGCGCAGATGCGCGTATTACAAATAATAACGGATTAGATATAACTCAAGAAGTTTGGGAAGAGGTATTCAACAGCGATACATTTAAACAAGGCATTAAACAAGGATGGTATATCGGGTTCTTAGGGCATCCTGAAAAACCTGATTGTATGGATTTTAAAGATGCATGCATTGTTCAGACCGAAGGTCATATTGAATCAAATGGCAAGGTGCTCGGAAAGTTTAATCTGATTAATACTCCTGTTGGACGTATTGTCAAAACTTTCCAAGATGCTGGTGTACAATTTGGGATCTCTGTTCGCGGTGCTGGAGATATTGTCGGTAATTCTGTAACTCCGGGTACATTTGATTACCGTGGGTTCGACTTAGTTGCGTTTCCTGCGTTTCCTGAATCTATTCCAGTGTTTAGATCG
>NFYZ01013680.1_pt1 | contig 12148 bp, 13 predicted proteins | sample 1092561 | NCBI WGS metagenome assembly NFYZ01 (sample SAMN03609887, study PRJNA323583) | gut metagenome | isolation source: feces | host: Rattus norvegicus | place: Malaysia | collected 2013 | reverse complement strand
TTATCAGATTTAGTTATAATTGAAAAGTTTAGATTCCCTAAATCATGATATACTGCTCCACCACCAGTTATTCTTCTTACTACATTAATATTATTTTCTTTTACATAGTCCATATTTATTTCTTCAATAGTGTTTTGATTTTTACCTATAATTATAGAAGGTCCATTAATCCATAGAAGTACATAATCTTCGTCCTTATTGAGGTGTTTAAAAGTATATTCCTCTAATGCTAAATTATAACGTGGATCATTTGATTCATTTACTATATATTTCATATAATTTTCCCCTTTCAATAATTAATAATTGGCATAAAAACATGTACAACCTATTCTTTCTTACTGACAATCAAAAATCTATCAATAGCAAATAGTATACCTAAAGAAATAGTTCCTAAAAGAATATCTAATATACTAGTACTACTAATAAGCATCTTCCTAGCTATAGCATAAAGCATTACCTCTAATATACTCTTTGTAGTATGAGTTAATAGGGTAATAGCCAATTCTAAACCTATTATCATTATAAGTACATGAGAAAGAAATCCTTGTAAAATATTATAAGACTCTGCTGCCTTAGTGGAAATTATACCATGAATTAAACTTAATAAGTCCTTTGCGCTTAATACAACTGCTATTAATATTATAAATGCTAAAACTGTTTCTACAATGGATATAGACTTTTTCAATCCTTGCTTAAATATTTGCGATTTTTTGTCCATAGCTTTCTCCCTTTCTTATTTACCCAATAATATATATCCCAATTTTTTATTGATATTTAGTGCTAATTATCTACTATATAATATTTTAACCTTTTTTTCGCTATTAGGCAATTACCTTTGTAAAATACAAAAGAATAACCTAGGAAATCTAGATTATTCGACAATTAGCTTATGTTGTTGAAAAATATTCTTTATATCGTTTATTAATTTTTCATCTGGAGCTTTAATATCATCTAGGTCATAATCATAACCTAATTCTATCCATTTATATTCCCCCATTTTATGAAAGGGAAGTACTTGAACTTTTTCTATATTTAAATCTACATACCCATAAATAAAACTAAATTAGTAGGAATCCCTACTAACTTAGTTCAAAATTTTCTATATGATTTCCATCTAATATAGCCTTTCTTAATTTAAACATGTCTTTAATATCTCCAAATAATATTCCACCGGTTATTTTCCCATTGGTTGTAAATAATTTATGATGAATTTCCTCACCTTTCTTATATTCGTATATTTTATCAAATCCATTGATGTCTCCCACTGAAAATAACTTTATATCTCCAATTTCCAATCTAGTATAAGGTTCTGGTAAAGTATATTCTTTTGTACCCCCCACCATGTTTAATCCAGCTATTTTTCCTTGTTCATTTCCCACTGTCCAAAGTCCCAGAACAGTGCTATCTACCTCTACTACATCACCAGCTGCGTATACATTAGGCATATTTGTTCTTAAATACTTATCCACTATTATCCCTTTGTTAAATTTCAACTCTGTATCCCTTACTAAATCCAAATTAGGCCTTATACCAGAAGAAATTAAAATACTATCCGTCTCAAAAGTTCTACCTCCTGAAATTTTTAGCTCAGACACTTTGCTTTCCCCTAAAATTTCTTCTGCAGCAGAATCTAAATATATATTAAAACCTAATTTTTCTAATTTCTTTGATAATTTTTTCGATAATTCTTCATCTAATTGTTTGGGCAGTAGATATGGCGCAAATTCTACAATATTTACTTCCTTATTTAATTGCTTAACGGCCCAGGCTGCTTCCAGACCTAAAAGTCCTCCACCTATAATTGTTACATTTTTACAGTTTAAAAGATATTCCTGAATATCCTTTAAATCTTTTATACTCCTTAAAGCAAATACACCCTTTTTAAATTTACCTGCTATTGGGGGAATAAAAGGTCTACTGCCTGTTGCTAATAAAAGTTTTTTGTATTCTATTAATACTCCATCATCTAATTTTATTAAATTGTTATTAAAATCAACTTCCTCTACAATTTTACCTAATATTACATTAATATTCTTTTCCTTGTACCAATCTTTTTTATTAACTAAAAGGTCTTCTTCTTTAAAATCTTTACATATATATTCCGTTAATTTCACCCTATAATAGGTAAGATAGTGCTCCTTTGAAACTATGGTAATATTACCCTTTTCATCATTTTTTCGTATCTCATTAGCTGCAGATAACCCGGAAATTCCATTACCTATAATTAAATAATCAACTTTTTCCCTAACCATATTTTCACTCCTTTGTCTCATCATATATACATTCTATCATAATACTATTGTAATATTAAGAACACTCTTTTAAAAGAGTGTTCTTAATATTGAGCCTTTATTTCTGTCCATATAGCATCATATTGAGATATAAAATCTAATGGGTCTTTGAATATTTCACATTTTTTTATTTCTTTATCCCTTGGATAAGCTACTTTACTATTTTGAATATCTTCAGGTAAATCTTTTATAGCCTCCTTATTTGCAGTTGAGTATCCAATATAATCTGTATTTCTTACAGCAATATCTGGTCTACATAGAAAGTTTATAAATAATTCTGCTTCCTTTTTATTTTTAGATGTTTTAGGTATTACTATATTATCAAACCATATATTTGAACCTTCCTTAGGAATTACATACTTTAAATTAGAATTTTCTCTAATAATAGCTGTAGCATCGCCAGACCATACAACGGCTAAAGCCGCTTCTTCTGCTACCATTAAATCTTTTACTTCATCTACAACGTAGGTATAGACTAATGGTTTTTGTTTTATTAACTCTTCTTTAGCTTCTTCTAACTCTTTAACATCTCTACTATTCATAGAGTAGCCTAATTTTTTAAGAGCTACAGCAATAGTATCTCTTTGACTATCTAACATAATTATATTATCCTTATACTTCTTATCCCATAGAATATCCCAACTATCTACTTTCTTCTTTACCATTTTTTCATTATAAACTATACCTACTGTTCCCCACATATAAGGTACAGAATATTCACCTCTTGGATCAAAAGACAAATTAATAAATCTTTCATCTATATATTTAAGATTAGGAATATTACTTTTATCTAATTTACAAAGCATATCCTCCCTTATCAACCTTTCAATCATATAGTCAGAAGGAAATACAATATCATAATTTGAACCTCCTGATTTTAATTTTACATACATATCTTCATTAGTAGCAAAGGTGCTATAATTTACTTTTATACCATATTCCTTTTCAAAATCTTTTATTACTGTAGGTTCAATATAATCTCCCCAATTGTATATATTAATAGTCTTTTCATTATTCTTACAGCCCGTAAGCATATTAAATATCAATATAAATATGAAAAACATTATAATCCTTTTTAATAATCTTTTCATATTATGTCACCTCTATGCCCTAAGTTTTTATCTGTCCTTTTATTTATAAGGATCAAAAGTATTAAAACACTTAAAAACATCAAAGTTGACAATGCATTTATAACAGGGTTTATACCTCTTCTTGCCATTGAATATATTGTTATGCTTAAATTTGTTACATTAGACCCTGTGGTGAAAAAACTTATAACAAAATCATCAATAGAAAGGGTAAAAGCAATTAAAGCTCCTGTAACTATTCCTGGCATTATTTGAGGTATTACTACTTTCCTTAATGCATAAAAGGGTGTAGCTCCTAAATCCATAGCCGCCTCTGCTAAATGTTTATTTAATTGCCTTAGCTTTGGTAGAATAGATAATATTACATAAGGTATATTAAAAATTATATGAGCTAAGAGCATAGTAGTAAAACCAAATTCCATATTTACAAATCTAAATAAAGTCATTAAAGCCACGGCAGTAACTATATCAGGATTTAATACTGGTAAATAATTTAAATTTAATACTATCTTTCTACCTAATAATTTCATATCGTAAATACCTATTGCTGCAATAGTCCCTATAATAGTTGCAATAATAGAGGATAGTATAGCAATTAATAAAGTATAATATAATGCCATTAGAACTTCTTCATTCTTAAACAATTCTAAATACCATTTAAATGTAAACCCAGTCCATGTTCCTCTAGATTTTGAATCATTAAAAGAAAATGCCATAAGAACTATTATTGGTGCATATAGAAATAAGAATATTAAAAAAGTATAAAATTTCTTTATAAATTTATTTACCATAGGCTCCTCCTTTCTCATCATTATCAAACCTAGTAGTTATAGCCATAGATATTAATATGAAAATCATCATTATTATAGATATAGCAGACCCAAAATGCCAATCACCAGCCCATAAAAATTGTTGTTCTACTAAATTTCCAATAAGCATATATTTTCCTCCACCTAAAAGACTAGATATTACGAAAGTGCTTACTGCTGGCATGAAAACCATCGTAAACCCAGACACTACTCCCGGTATACTTAAGGGAAAAATTACTCTAGAAAACACTTCTAATTTATTTGCTCCTAAATCTTCGGCAGCTTCTATTAAACTTTTGTCTATTTTAATCAATATTGTATAAATAGGCAATACCATAAAAGGTAAAAAATTATATACCATTCCCAATAATATTGCACTATCAGTATAAATCAATTTTAAAGGTTCAAAACCTAAAGCTTTTATAATACTATTAATTATGCCATTTCTTCCAAGAAGAGTCACCCACGCATAGGTTCTAAGTAAAAAATTCATCCACATAGGAACAACAAATAAAAGAATCATTGTATTTCTTTTTTTTATAGATTCCCTAGAAATTATCATAGCTATAGGATAACCTAGTAAAAAACAGATAACTGTAGATTCAAGAGCTAATGTTATAGACTTACCTAGAACTTTTAAATATATAGGATTCATAAATCTTTCAAAATTATCTAAAGTAAATTTCAATTTTTTTAATTCTAAAGTTTCTCCCTTAGTAAAAGCAAACAATAAAATTAATAATAAAGGTATTACTATAAAAATTATCATCCAAACTACATAGGGATAAGCAATCCTTTTTAATTTCATTTAATTCACCTTCTTCATAATATGAATATTTTCTGGAATTACTGTAAGACCAACTAAAGTATTTACTGGAGCCATATTAGTACTATGAACTTTCCATATGAAACTATCACTTTCCACTAACATTTCATAATGAACTCCTTTAAAAGTTACCGATACAACTTTCCCTGTTATTTTTCCTTTATCAGCGTTTACAATCACTAAGTCTTCCGGTCTAATGACTACATCTACTTTTTCCTTTTCTTTAAATCCTTTATCTACACAATCAAAGACTTCTCCTTCTATTTCTACTACAAAATCTTCATGCATTATGCCATCAATAATATTACTTTCACCTATAAATTTTGCAACGAAAGCATTTTTAGGCTCATTATAAATATCTACAGGTGTTCCTATTTGTTGTATTTCTCCTTTATCCATAACTACAACTGTATCTGACATAGTAAGGGCTTCTTCTTGATCATGAGTTACATATATAAATGTTATTCCCAAAGTTTTTTGCATACTTTTAAGTTCTATTTGCATATCTTTTCTAAGTTTTAAATCTAAAGCACCCAAAGGCTCATCTAATAATAATACCTTAGGTTCATTTACCAAAGCTCTAGCTATAGCAATTCTTTGTTGTTGTCCCCCACTTAAAGATTCAATAGTTCTACTTTCATACCCCTCTAAATTAACTAATTTTAACATTCTAGCAATTCTTTTTTCTATATCTCTTTTCGACACCTTTTTAATTTTTAATCCAAAAGCTATATTTTCAAATACATTTAAATGAGGAAAAAGAGCATACTTTTGGAATACTGTATTTATTTGTCTTTGATATGGTGGTATATTAGTAATATCTTTACCTTCAAATATTACCTTTCCGGTACTAGGCTCTTCAAATCCTCCAATAATTCTTAAGGTAGTCGTTTTTCCACAACCACTAGGGCCTAAAAGGGTAATGAATTCATTTTTTCTTACGTATAAATTGAAATTTTTTAGTATTTTCACTTCATTATATTCTTTAGATATATTTGTTAAATTAATAATAAATTTTTCTTCCATTTGAATTCCCCCTATTTAATTAAAAATTTGGTGGTGAACTCACCCATAAAATCCTTGCAATTCTCTTACCTGGATTTATAATATAGTGGTTTACATTTGCCTTAAAATAAAAGCTTTCACTCTTCTTCACTTTATACCTTTTACTACCTAAACATAAAATTATACTACCCGAAATTACATAACCAAACTCCTCCCCTTCATGAGGGGTATCTTCTTTTGATCTACCATTAGAATCTATTTCTATAAAAATAGGCTCCATAATATTTTTTTGAGCATTAGGTACTATCCATTTCAAAGTATATTTATACTCTTCATTTTCTGTTTCAAAAAAATCTCCTTGTGAAAATACTACCTTTTCATTATCCTCATCATTGAAAAAATCTTTTAAATTAGTCCCTAAACCATCTAAAATATCTACTAATGTTGCAATAGATGGAGAAGTTAAATCCCTTTCCACTTGAGATATAAAGCCTTTAGTCAATTCACATCTTTCTGCTAATTCTTCCTGTGTTAAAGAATTCTGTATTCTTAATCTTTTGATCTTCTCACCAATCTCCACTATTATCCTCCTAATAAATTGATTGTATATTAAACTTAAAGTTTATAATTACTAAACAATTATAGAGCAAAATTATTATAATAAAAAATAGAAGTAAAAGTCAACAGTTTTTTATAAAAAAATGGATTACAATTTATTGCAATCCATTTTCTAATACCTATTAATTTTAATTTCTAATAAATTCTTTACTTCTAAGAGTTATTACATTCTTAATTACTTATCACTTTTTCTTCTGTTTTCTCTAAAGTTTGGTCCCATAACTTTTCAGCCGTAGGTTCCCAATTCTTTGCTGCATCTATAGTCTTTGCTGTTAAATCCTCAACATCTTCTCTATCAATTGGTTGGGTAGAATAAGCACCTGATTTATTAACCATTTTTTTCAATTTTTCAGGATTATCCAATAAAGGACATGGTCTTAAATGATTGTCGTTAAATGGTTGCTCCTCTTTATATTGCATAAATAAAGGTGATTGTAATGCTTCCAATAAACTTACATCTTTAATATTAACATTGGAATAGTGGATAAATGCACATGGTTCTACATCCCCATTTGAGTTAATGTGCAAATAATTTTTTCCACCAGCTATACAACCATTTACATACTCACCATCATTCCAAAAATCTATTGTAAATATTGGCTTTTCTTTTCTCATTTCTCTTACCCTATGATACATATATTCCCTTTGTTCTGGAGTCGCAATTAAATCTGTTACAGCATCTTTACCAATTGGAATATAGGTAAAATACCAACCAAACATACAACCCTTTTCTATCATTAAATCTATATATTCTTCAGAACCAATTATATCTGTATTATACTTATGATAACATGTTGAAAATCCAAAAACTACCCCTTCTTTCTTGAGAAGGTCCATAGCTTCAATTACCTTTTCGTAAGTTCCATCTCCTCTTCTCATATCTGTTTCATCTTCAAAACCTTCTACACTTATAGCTAAACCAAAGTTGCCAAGTTCTCCTAATTTTTTAGCAAACTCTTCATCTACTAATGTTGCATTGGTAAAGGATAAGAAAGAACAATCATCGTGAGTCTCAGCTAACTTAATTAAATCATCTTTCCTTACTAGTGGCTCTCCTCCCGAATATATATACATATAAATCCCAAGCTCTTTACCTTCTCTAATAATTCTATCTAATGTTTCATAACTTAAAGAGTCAGTTTTATCATATTCTGATGCCCAGCATCCTGTACATTTTAAATTACAAGCACTAGTTGGATCCATAAGTATTGCCCAAGGTACATTACAATCGTATTTCTTTGATACCTTATCTTGAATAGGTATTCCTACTATACCAGAATTAACCATATAATTAATCATAAATTTTTTTCTGGTATTTGGCGATAGCTCAGTAAAATATCTTTCCATTAGTACATGCCAATTATCATCGGGATCTGCAGCTATTCCTTTAAAATCCTCTAGCCAGCGCTTATGATTTTCTCTAGTTACGATTTTTTCTGCCCATTTTAAAAGCTTTGGCATATTCTTCATAGGTTCTTTTTCAATATATTTTATTCCTTCATTCAGCAATGCAGTGCTAACAATTTTTTTAACACCTGCCATTAAAATCCCTCCTATATTAAGCTTTTAATCCATCAATTAAAAGATTAACAGAATTCATTCTTTCTTCTACATCATGATTACAGGAAGACGGCTGTATTAAAGAGGTTTGAATAAATGAAAACAATATATCTGCCATACTTTCACTATCAACTGTTTTTAACTCTTTTGCTTCTATTCCATCAGATATTAGGTTGTTAATTGTATCTATTATATCCTTATTATATTGATTTATTTTTTCCATTTTTTCATTATTTTCTCTTTTTAATATAACCCAGACTTCTACTAATAATACAAACATAAAATTATGTTCACATTCAGTGGTTAATTCAAATACTAATTTTTTTAACTTTTCAAGAAAGGTTAAGTTTTCATCCTCTACAATGATCTCAACTTTTTCTTTTATTTGTTCAAAGGCTTCTGTGGCTGTGTAATAAAATATCTCTTCTTTATTTTTAAAATATTGATATAAAGTTGTTCTTCCCACACCACATTTTTCAGATATGTCGGCTAATTTTGTTTTTTCATATCCTTTTACTGCAAAGACTTCACTTGCATTTTGTAAAATTTCCTTTCTTCTTACTTCATAATCTACTACCTTTGGCAAATTATTTTCTCCCCCCTTCTGCCTAGAACTATAAGCCTATATATACAATATTAACATAGCTGACACTGTTGTCAATAAAAAATGGCTTTTAATTCTAAATTTTTTTATATTTTTTAGCTTATGGAATAATTTTTATTACTTCCATAGTATCTAAAGCCTTTTCTACTAGACTTTCAATATCTAATTTTTCCTCAGACTTTTCAATATCTTTTAATCGGGGTTTAGTAACAGGATGCTTAGGTAAAAACAGTGTACAGCAATCATCATAAGGCAATATTGAGGTTTCATAGGTTTCTATATCCCTAGCAATATCTATAATATCAACTTTATCAAAGCCAATTAAAGGTCTTAATACAGGCAAAGTCACAATGGCATTAGTAACACCAATACCTTCTATAGTCTGACTAGCAACTTGCCCCAAACTTTCTCCTGTAATTAATCCATTTATATTATGTTTTAAAGCGATTTTTTCTGCAATTCTCATCATAAATCTTCTAGAGAGAATAGTCATTTCCTTAGAAGGACATTTTTCATTTATTTCTTTTTGGACCTCTAATATGTTTACACTGTAGAAAGTTATTTCTCCTGTATACATTGATAAAATTTTAGCTAATGCTTTTACTTTTTCCTCAGATCGCTCCCCAGTAAAAGGATAACTATGATAATGGATTGCATGTATTTTTATTCCCCTTTTAGCCATTAAGAAACCAGCAACTGGACTATCTATTCCACCAGATAATAACAATAGTCCCTCTCCATTAGTCCCTACAGGTAATCCTCCATAACCTTTAACTTTTTCTGTATATATATAACAGTTCTCTTTAATATCAATATATAAATAAATATTTGGATTATGAACATCAACAGTTAATTTTTGAAATTTTTCTAATATTACCCCCCCTATTTCTCGAGAAACCTCTGGAGATTTTAAAGGAAAACTTTTATCCACCCTATTAGTTTCTACCTTAAATGTATTTATGTTCTTATTATCTAAAACTTTCCTGAGGGCACAAATAGAACCTTCCTTAATTTCAGACATATTTTTGCCTACTTTAATACAAGGACTAAGATATACTATACCGAATATTTTTTTTACTCTACTAATTATTTGATCATAATATTTTTCTTCTCCTTTTATATAAAACTTCCCCTGCTCTTTATAAATAGATGGAGCTCCTAAATCTTTTGTAGCACTTTTAATTTGACTTATTAATTTATCTTCAAAATATTTTCGATTTAATCCCTTAAGGGCTAATTCTCCTACACTTACACTAATTACTTTTTCCACTTTCATCACCTCTTCACTATTTGCCTTATTTCATCTACAGATTTTTTTAGTACTTCTACAGTATAATCTAGTTCTTTATAAGTATTTTCATAGGAAAAACAAAATCTAATAGCTCCTTCTATTTCATTTTCATTGAGTCCTATAGCTTTTAGAACATGACTTTTGTCTTCAGCATTTGATGAACATGCAGAAGCTGTAGATACATATATACCTTTATCTTCTAAATAATGGAGAAGCACTTCACCTCTTATATATAAAAAAGATACATTTAATATATAGGGAGAAGTATCTTCATCTAAAGAAGTATTAATTTTAACATCCTCGATTTCCTTTAATATTTTCTCAGCAAAATAAGCCTTCAATTTATATACATGTTTTCTTTCCTCTTCAAATTTTTCGTCCATTATTTCTACTGCTTTTCCCATTCCTACAATACCAGGCGTATTCTCCGTTCCAGATCTTAATCCTCTTTCCTGTTGACCTCCATAAACTAAAGGATTGATATTAATTTCTTTTTTAACGTATAGCCCCCCAATACCTTTAGGTCCATAAATTTTATGGGCACTAAAGGCAAAGGTATCAACTTTCCATTTTCTTATATCTATTGGAATCTTACCAAAGGCTTGAACCCCATCTAAATGGAGTAAAGCTTTAGATTCTTTTTCTTCCATTATTTTTCTAATTTCATTTACAGGCTCTATGGCACCTAATTCATTGTTTACAACCATAATAGATACTAATATTGTATCTTTCCTTATCTCATTTTTAAATTGTTCTAAGTCTACATTACCTTTATCATCTACATCTAGAAAAGTAACTTCAAAGCCATGATTTTCATAGTATCTAAAAATGTTAAATATAGATGAATGTTCAACTTTTGTAGTAATAAGGTGGTTGCCCTTTCTCTTATACCTATTTACTAGTCCTTGAATTGCAATATTATTGCTTTCTGTACCACCTGAAGTGAAAAAAATTTCATCTTTTCTTACATTTAAAAAGTCAGCAATTATTTTCCTTGATTCATCAATCCTTTTTTCAGTTTTTAATCCTAAACTATGCAACGACGACGGATTTCCATAACCTTCCTTTAACATATAATTTATTTCATCAATAACCTCATCTCTAGGTTTAGTTGTAGAGCAATTATCTAAATAAACTAACACTATACCACCTCATCAATATTAATAACCTAAATCTTCATTAATAATATATACAATTATCTGTGTATTATCAGGATTTTTATGAAGAATAACTTCTGCCTTACATATTCTATCTGGAGAGTCACAATCATTGCATTTTCCCGTATGTACACATGGAGTGTTTTTATTTAATCTTTTTGCATTTTTAGGCGCTGCAATATTTTTTATTCTGATAGAAGCCTCTTCATAATCTTTACAAATTTTATTTTTTCCTGCAATAATATAAACTCTTTCATGACCATAAATCATTGAAGCCACTCTATTACCTGTTCCATCCATGTTAACTAGTTTACCATCTATTGTCAAAGCATTAGTACTTGTTAAGTATATATCTGTTTCCATAGCCTTTTTTAGTTCCTGTTTTCCTTCTTCAGATGGAACTTTCCAATGCCAATATACTTCATTTCCTTTTTCTTTCAACTTTTCATAAAGACCAAGATCAAGTATTGTCATAGAACCGCCTATTGATATACTATCATCCTCTGAAATTTCGGTTATTATTTTTTCTATAGCTTCATCCTTAGTTTCAAAAAATTCTCCTTTAAAGCCATTTCTCTTTAAACTTTCTAATGTATCTAAAACTCTTTTATCCATTGTAACACCCCTTTTTACATTGTTTTTCTTATTTTTCTATACACTATTATTATATAAGATTTAACCTTTTTCTTAAAGTAAGTTTTGGTCTTTATGAAATTTTTTTATCTTTTTTGAAAAAAGAGTTGCAAAACTTGTCGTAATTTGCTATAATCTTAACGTGGTTATCCCCCTGGTAACCTCAAATAAGATCTCTATTCCCAATACCCCTTTTGAACGGTTTTTTATTACATCCTTAATGGATGAGAGACTCCTAACGGAGTCTCTATTTTTTTGTGTGTTTT